>ERZ772999.1490-NODE-1490-length-13672-cov-5.145921_pt1 | contig 13672 bp, 15 predicted proteins | sample MGYA00511467_ERZ772999 | MGnify/ENA primary metagenome ERZ772999 (study PRJEB29015, sample SAMEA2738064) | human oral metagenome | biome: human oral; feature: human-associated habitat; material: saliva | place: China | collected 2218 ...
CGCACCGTCTCTCGACTATTCGCAACGCCGACATTATCCTCGTGATGAAAGAGGGAAATATTGTCGAGCATGGCAATCATGATGAATTGATGAAGCTAGATGGTTTCTATGCTGAACTCTATAACTCTCAATTTTCTGAAGAAGCGGAATAAATGAAAGATATCAATCTCACGGAACTGCTAACTTCGACCGATGTATCACCTGAGTTTCGTGAGTTTTTTCAGGCTGAATTTGTGGCCGGTAAATTCGATTCACTGATAGAATTTTTTAATTTGTCTACATTGAATCCCCAAGAAATTTATCCTGCCCCAGAACGAATTTTTCGGGTTTTCCAGTTACCTCTCGAAAAAATTAAGGTAGTGATTCTTGGTCAAGATCCTTATCACACCCCTGGCGTCGCAGACGGTCTAGCTTTTTCGGTTCAAGCCGCTAAGCTCGCTCCCAGTCTCCGAAATATTTTGAAAGAGGTGGAATCTGACATTGGTCAAACCATTATTCAAAACGGCGACCTCACGCCATGGCTCGAACAAGGAGTCTTTCTCCTCAATAATGTGCTAACTGTCGAAAAAGGCCATGCTGGCTCACATCGTCAAATCGGTTGGGAGCAAATTACGGAAGACTGTGTGAAGATGCTTAGCTCCAAACTCCCGCACGCTGTGTTTATTCTCTGGGGTTCTGATGCTCAAACTAAAACCAAATTTATCGATCAATCGAGGCACCTAGTTTTGCAATCGGCCCACCCCTCGCCGCTTTCTGCCTATCGCGGATTTTTCGGCTCCAGACCATTTTCCAAGGCTAATCAATTTCTTAAATCGCATCACCTTCAAGAAATTCAATGGTGAAATTATAAAATAAAATCTAAAATCCAAAATAGTCTAAGCCATTCATTCTAATCTCCCATCACATAAAAAATCTCCCATTACTGGGAGATTTTCTTAATCTAAATTGATTAGATCGAGCGGCAGATTACACCACCACCTTCACGCTTGTAAAGGATGGAAACCTTGTTACCACCAGTTGAATGAACGGCAGTTTCATCATTACAGGTAGAGTTCACTACAATACTTATAGTGTGACCAGCAGTACCCTTAGATGCATAGCGGTCATTTGAAGTGTTGTCTTCAGTACCTTCAGATTGTTGAGTGAAGGAGTAGCTGGTACGTTGACCATTTTTACATTCCTTTGTTTCTGGATCGTAGCTATCAGCTGCCTTACAGGAGCTAATCTCAAGACTATATGGTTGACCATCTGGATCAGAGAATTTCTGTTTGGTATCTACACCGATAAGGTATGCATCATAGAAGTAAGCCCAAGAAGTAGGTCCAGCGGATTTGAAGACGTCGTTATCGACATCCGTGTGGCCACTCACGTAGGCATCTTGGTCCATACTAGGAATTTTCCCGTTTTTGTTAGATTGATATGAGTTTAATTGGGTGGTGACACGGTTTACGTCGTTAGCACGTGCAGTATCTCTTTGCATGATTCTCATTGCTGGTACGGCAACGAATACCATGAGAAAGATTAATGCTGCGACGGCTAAGACGAGCACTACCTCAATGATGGTAAAACCATGCTTAAAGTTTTTATTTTGCTTAAACATATGTCTGTTCCTTTCTGGGACTTTGTTTATCTATATCCCAATCATAAGCTTTACGCCCTAAAAATTCAAGAGGTTTATGCTAAAATAAAGCTAAACCATTATCGGGAAATAAATAAAATGTATGGATTTCAGTGGATTTTTCTAATTTTCGGCGCAATTTTCGGTGCAGTGCTCGGTTCTTTTGCCTGCTGTCAAGCTTGGCGCATTCGCCTAAAATCCGAGGGGAAACAAATGGGGAATCGTTCTGTATGTCTTCATTGTGGTCATCGTCTGAGTCGTCTTGAGTTAATTCCGATCTTTTCATGGCTTTTCCTTGGCGGCAAATGTAAAAAATGTAAAGCCAAAATTGGCCTCATGGAATTTTTCTCCGAAATCACTATGGCTCTAATTTTTGCCAGTTTTGCTTTTCGCACTGGCTCATTAATCCAACAAATTCAGCAACACACTGGTCCCCTCAATTCGGCACCTCTAGTTATTTTTGAGACCATCAAACTTCTGCTTCTCTTCGCTGTTTTTACTATTATGTGGATGCTGCTGGTTTATGACAAAAAATGGTTGCAGCTGCCAGTTAATCTACTCTACCTTCTGATTATTTTGTCTGGAATTTATTTTCTCTTTAACCTATATACTAAATACGGACTCAATTTATTGATCGAGACTCGTGGTAGTGAAGTTCTATTAGTAAAAAACTCTCTACGTCTACAAGATATTTGGCAATATTTACTTCGCGATTTTTTGCGTTTCTTAGGCGTCATGTTGGTTCTGCCAGGTATCTACTTTGTGCTCTATAAATTCTCCCGTGAAACTCTAGTTGGGGGTGGTGATTTTATACTTTTAATTTCTGTCGCATTTTTGCTTGGTCGCTGGGAGCTCGGCGTTATTGAGCTTGGCCTCTCCAATTTACTGGCTGCTATCTTTAACTACCGCATGTTAAAAAATCCCAAAAATCGTCAACCTTTCGGTTTCGCTCCCTATATTATTTTGGCTTGTATGCTTACGCTGCTTTTCCAGACTGAAATCTTGCGTCTAATTTTTCTGGTTTACTAATCTTCCGATTTGCTGCAGATTTTTCTCTAATTACTAATCTTCCGATTTACTGTAGATTTTTTTATCTTAGTCTTCTAATCCGTTGTAAGATTTTTTCCTACCCACTAATCTTCCGATTCACTATGGAATTTTTCGTGCACTTCTTTTAAGTGCGGATCGGTGATGTGGGTATAAATTTGCGTAGTCGAGATATTCGCATGTCCCAGTAGACTCTGTACTGAACGAATATCCGCTCCATTCATTAATAAATCAGTGGCGAAACTGTGACGCATGGTGTGTGGTGTTACGTGCTTAGTAATTCCAGCCAGTCTTGTGTATTTTTGCACAATTCGCTCGATTGAACGTGGGGTTAATCTACGAAAATCACCGCTCGTAGATGGAATTTGTTGATTCGCAGAATTATTTAGGAACAGGGCCGGCAAAGTATCGGTTCGCATATTTAAGTAATCTTCGATGCATTCCGCCGTGGACTTGTCGATGAAAATTGGTCGATCCTTTTTACCCTTACCACGCACCATAAATTCTCGGCGTTCCAAATTAATCGAATCGCGATTTAAGCTACAAAGTTCCGACACGCGTAGGCCACCAGAAAAAAGTAGTTCAACAATCGCGCGATCTCTTAGTCCCGACTCGGTATCTAGCGGAATTTCCGCCAGCAGTCTTTCAATTTCGTCAAAGTGTAAAAAAGTTACTTGTTTTTTGGCGGCTCGTGGCAAATCAATCAGGGAAGGGTCTAAACTTTTAATTCCACGCTTGGCCAGGTATTTAAAAAATCCTCTTAGTGCAATTAAGTGATAACTCTGAGTCAGTGCGGATAAACGCTCCTTGTTTTGATTGTCGGAAAACCGATTTAATTTTAAGCGAAAACGGCGCAAAACTTCCGGTGTAATATCGGAAGGCTTAATCATTTCTTGACCTTCGAAATCTTCCGTAATCAAGTCAATAAATCGCGCCAAGTAAAGCCCATAATTTTCTACGGTTTTCGTCGAACGACCTTTTTCAATTTCCAGTGATTCCAGAAAATCTGCCACTAATTCAGAAATATCCATAAGAGTAATTATAACACCTTATGCTATAATGTGATTATGGATAAAACTGATTCTGTAAGCGAACTCTTTAGCGACCAAAATAACCAAAATGCCAAACAAATCCAATATGATGAAACGGTTGTCAAAAGTCAAATTGATATGGTGGGAAAGCGTGTCGAGTACGAACCGACTTCCGGTAGTTCTGTAGTGATTGAAGAAAAAGCTCCAACTTCTGGTGAGGTGCTTTCGAACGGTTTTCCAGCCGGTGTCGGTCCTAATGCCGCTCCAGAAACTCCAGCCAAAAAAGAGCGTACTAAACTCAATCTAATTCAGCGCGCCAAAGATTTTTTCACTCACGCCACCAAACGCCAAAAAATTATCATGATTGCGGCTCCTGCCAGTCTCGTTGTTCTAGCCATTCTCGTCGCCATCATTGGCCAAGCCACCGGTGCCTTTAAGACCGATTATTCTGTGACTTATTCCACGGCGAAAGAAATTAAAAATCAGATTACCAAAATTCGCGGCGATGTTAGTTGTAATAAAATTTCTGAATATGCTTCGAATTCTGCTACCTCGAATGAAGTTTATCAGAAATATATCGAAGATTGTAAGCAAAATATGGCCGGTATCGACAGTAATTTGGTCACTAAGCTTGGCGATTCTGCCGGCGTTCTGAAAGATCCAGAGATTGGTCGCAAATTTGATGCCTTCCGTACAGTTTTTAATGCTACGAATGGTGGTGATGAAGATATCAATAAAGCTCTCGACCTCTATGCCGTTTGGCACAAATGGAGTGTGATCGAAGGAAATAAGACTTCCGACTGGACCGAGGCTGATATTCTTAATGCTACCAAAATCCTGCGCGAATCTGGTAATCAGCGCCTAAAAGATTATGGTGAAAAGTGGGCCACCCTCAAGGCTCAGGCTAATGAAGCGACTTATCGTTGGTTGCACTCTTCCAGTAAAGATGACGGCTCGGTCGATTTTGTGGAAATGCGTCGCGCCGCGGATGATGCGAAAAATGCCTTTAATGATTTTGAACGTAATGAGCGCCCAAATTTGCTCACCGAATTTCCTCTGAAATTTGTCGACCTCGCTAAAGTTTATGCTAAGTTCGAAGAATTGTATGAAGTGATCCGTAAAACTTACGAAGAAAATTATAATTTCCGTGCCGGTGGCTGTCGCGAATTGATTAACTCAGTTCGTTGTGAGTAACCTCTGAAATTGTGATATACTGGGGGAAATATCAAGATTTTATAAGGGAGAAAACATGGACGAAAACACAAGAACAGATTATATTGAACGTACTTTGGTAATTTTGAAGCCAGATGCCGTTCAACGTGGTATCGTCGGTGAAATTTTACAAAGATTTGAGCGCGTTGGCCTCAAAATCGTCGGTATGAAAATGGTCAGCCCAGATCAGGAATTATTTAAGCAACATTATGAAGGTATCGGCAAGTTGATTTCGCGTCGTGGTGAAGAAACTTATCGCTACAACCTCAACTACATGATGAGCGGCCCGATCATCGCGATGTGCCTCGAAGGTATCGAAGCTGTCGCCTTAGTCCGCAAGATTGTTGGTTCCACTGAGCCAAAATCCGCCGAGATGGGTACCATTCGTGGTGATTTCTCACACATGAGTTTTGGCCACGCCAATTCTCACGGTCGCCCAGTGCCTAACCTTGTTCACGCTTCCAGCAATCTCGAAGAAGCCAAGCAAGAGGTCGCACTCTGGTTTACCGAAGCTGAGACTTACGATTACGAAGATTTGAACGAAAAATACACTCGCTAATCTCTAAAGTAAAAGTACCTCCAATTTAGGGTAAAATAAAAGTACTCCTACGGGAGTACTTTTTTGTTGGCTCACTCGAAATTAGATATAGGCGTGTTTAGTCTACAGTTGGCCCACTCGAAATAGCCATAAGCTTCTATCAAGTTTTTGGCTTTTATGGCATAATAAACATATGTGGTTTTGGATTTCATTTATCCTGCTCGGACTGGTGCTTTATATTCCGCTCGGTATTCTGATTATTCTTTTTATTTTCTTCCCGATTGCTGGATTCTTGAATAAGAAAAATAATCCTGCTGTGTTCAATTTTGCGATGAATGGCGGCATGGTAGTGCTCTTCATTGTGGCTATTTTAATTCACGGCGGATTTTTTGGTTGGTATAACCAGGCCGAATCGCCCTTTGGTATCAATGTTTGGGTCGACCGCTCCGTGGAAAACGATTTCTATCGCAGGGAAGAGAAGAACGGCCAGATTCATCTCACTGTCACCGATAAAAATTATTCGCCCCACTCACAAAATTTTCTTGAGAGTAATGGTAAAATTCATTTTGATGTCACGAATCGCGCAGCCGAAAATAAGCATCTCGATCTCACCTGGACTATTGAACTGGATGGGCAAAAATACCAAAGAAATAATCTCCCGACTGATTCCGATTCGACGCTTTTTGGCCCAGGTTTTTCTCTGAAATATGGTGAAAATATCGTCAAAGTCACGGCTTCCAATAGTCTTGGCTATTACACCACTTCGTTGGTGATTAATCGTTTGCGCACGGAAGATATTTGTAACGAGGAAAGCAACCAAAAAGTTCCTATGTGTGAAAATATTCTTTCCGCCAAGGAATCTGAAGCTAAGAAGAAGCAGGCTAGTAATGATTCCGGTAGTATTGATCTTCGATTACGCTAATACTTCAAAAATCTAAAGGAGATTTATGGATACAAAACACGAAAATTTATCAAATAATGAATCTAATGAGGGGCTTGATCCTAAAATTCAGGCGCTTGCAGATATGGCAGGGAAAATGGGCGAGCTTGACCGCAAGTCTGAGTATGATAAATTCGGGTTCGACCATAATGGGGTACACAAAAATGGAACTCTATTCGATGAAGAAGGTTACGATAAAGGGGGAAGAGATAGGCGCGGGTATGATAGATTAGGATTCGACAAGGAAGGGTATAATATATTCGGCTACAATAAAGAGAGAAGAGATAGAGACGGGTATGATGGATTAGGATTCGACAAGGAAGGTTATAATAAATCCGGATTCGATAGCAATGGGGTACACAAAAATGGAACTCGATTCAATGAAGAAGGCTACGATAAATTCGGACGCGACAGAGACGGCTTTTTTAGGGATGGGTTCTCTATTGATGGATTTAATCGAGAGGGTATAAACAAATATACGGGCACTGAATTTTACCCTGATGGTTGGAACCAATCTTACACCATGCATCGGGATACGGGAACGGAGTATGACCCAGAGGGGTATAATATATTCGGCTACAATAAAGGGGGAAGAGATAGAAGCGGGTATGATAAATTCGGGATCGACAAGGAAGGTTATGATAAACATGGGATTGATAGCTATGGATATGATAGGAATGGAAACAGGCGGAATCCTGATGGAAGTCCTATGTTTTATACCAGTAGAAAAAATGGATATGATGTATGGGGTGTAGATAAGGATGGGTATAAAGAAGATGGCTTTGATAGATTTGGCTTTGATAGGGAAGGCTATAACCGTGAGGGGTTAGATAAAGACGGCTATACACGCGAATACAATGCTAAATTTAATAAATTTGGTGTAGATGAAAATGGCTATATGAAAAATGGTGAAATTGACCCAGATGTTGAATTTGCGATTAGTTTTTCTGAAAGTGGAGTTAAAGAATTGACAAAATATGCGGCCGAAAAAGGAATGGAATATAAAGAAGTTCAGGACAAAATCGAATCGGCCAGGAAAAAATTCCCAGCCATTGATGAGACTATTACGAATATATTATTGACCGGCAATAAAATGCGAGCTGCCGCCATTTCGAATGATTGTGAAAAATTTATAAACGGCGAACTTGATGTAAAAGAATTTTGGGATAAACACCCAAGACTAAATATTTCTGGGATTCTCTTTAATTTTATAAATGACCCTGAAAAAAGAAAACATTTTTCCGATAGGACGGTAGAGAACTTAGTATTAGATTCTGATAGTATTGAGGAAAATTTGCGAATATTCGGTACATCGCAATATGATGTTCCAGGTGCATTAAAAGGAATAGAAGATTTTAAGAAAACTTATATTGGATTTGGTGTAGATGGATCTCCAGAACAAATACAGAAAAAGAGGGAAAATACAAAAAAGATTTTTGATACGATGAAGTATTTAAGCAAATATAAGAATCAAAACCTTAATACTTTGCTTGGTTCTCGTCAAAGCTTTGACGGTGGTCAGACCTGGACTGATTTTAATGGAGAATTGATCGGTCATGCAATGGATGCTTTGAAAGCAGATAAAAAACTAATTTGTGTCCAATCTGTTAAGGATTATATTGTTAAGCAAATCAAAAATTCTTCCCAAAACAAAATTCAATAGTTAATAGCAATAATTAACAATTTACGATTTTTGATTGATGGATTTACCGTGTGTAATTCGAGGCAGTTAAAAGATTCTTCTGCGGGAGTAATGCTTCGCATTTTCTTTCTGCGTCGATTATTAAAAAGTAGAATTAATTCTACTTTTTAACTCTCTCCTTGAAAGACCGAACCTAAAGGTTCGCCTCCGGCAAATATCATAAATAAAAAACCACCTCACGGTGCTTTTTATATTTATGGTGATCTCTGCGGGAGTCGAACCCGCGTTGACGGGATGAAAACCCGTTGTACTAACCGTTATACTAAGAGACCAATTTCAAAATGTACTTTTCTATTATAACAGATTTAAAAAAATCGGCAACTCCTATTTTTATAAAAATCCATCTTTTCACGGCTCGGTATTGGATCAGGTTAATTTATTAATTTTTTCAGGCTCAAAACCTGGCTAAATTTATTCCTCGACCTTTTGACAGCTCAAAATCGGATCCGTCGTATAATCAGTTTTCCCAAATGGCGCATGAGGCTTAAATGTCACCGAAGATAAATCCTTATTGCAAGTCAATTTCTTGTGTTCAAAATAGATGCGCTTGTCCAGATTATTTTCGTCGCTATAGCTCAGTAATCTGCGCAGTTTTACCATTGGAAAGCCGGTCTTCAGATATGGCTTAAAAACAAATTCCGCACCTTTCGCTATTATCTCGTCCTTATGGCCGTTTACGAAGTTATCATAAAAGAAATTTTCGTAATAACTCTTCGCCAGTTCTTGAAATTGTTTTTCTGCCAAAGCTTCGGCCGTCACATTTTTCTTCACCATCAAAGAAAATCCCACACTGCAGGCCGAAATCAAGACTACCACAATCATCAGTCCGCGAATAATTTTCGAATTCAGAGTTTCCAGACGAATTTGATTGGAGAGTTTTTTGAAGTTAGGACTAAGTTTGGTCGCGTTCCTTTTATGTCTGCGCTTGGCGCCACGACGGTCGATATTCATAACTAAATTATAGCATAAGAATTTTCATTTTCGGCCGACGGGAATTATAATATAAATATGAATACCAAAAATCTCACCATAAAAAACGAAGCTGCCGTGATTGATTTTGCGGAAAATTTGATGCGCGAGATTTTGCAATCTCAAGACGCTTTGCCTTGTGTGATTGAACTAGTCGGTGACGTTGGCGCTGGTAAGACTACCTTCACTAAGGGTCTCGCTCGTGGTCTCGAAATTACCGAAGAAATTACCTCCCCGACTTTTACTATTTCAAAAGTCTATGAAAATTCGCGTGGTCAGAAACTTGTGCACTACGATTTTTATCGCTTAGAAAATCCCGGTATCATGGTGGAAGATTTGTTTGAAAACCTACAGGACCCACACACGGTTACCGTTATTGAGTGGGCAGATACCGTGAGTGAGATTCTTCCCGCTAATCATTTGCGACTCGAAATTCTCATCAATGATGATGGTAGCCGCACTCTTAATTTAACCAAAAAACTTACTTCGGAGCATTAACATGAAACTCTATCTCGATACTTCTACGGAAAATACCATCCTCAGGCTCGACGATAAGGAATATTCCGCTCCCCTTAAAAATCAATTAGCTGAGCAAATTTTTACCTTCATCCATGATAAACTTGTCGAAAATCAGGCCGACTGGAAGGATCTCACGGAAATCACTTTTTTCGCCGGACCAGGTTCTTTCACTGGCCTGCGCATCGGTGCTGCCGTAGTTAATACTTTGGCTGATCAGTTGCAGATTCCTTTGAAAAACCAAGACGGGGAAGTGGTGCCCATCATTTTACCAAACTACGGTCGCCCGGCCAATATTACGCCATCCAAAAAATAAATCTCCCATTCCGCCACGCATTTCGCTTGTGCTATAATATATGATATAAGGAAATTCATGGATCAAGATCTTCATCAAAATCAAAACAATCAAAAACCCCAAACCATCGGTGGTGTGACTTTTTCTGCTGGCCTTTCACATCCTGTGACTCCTCAGGTCAGTCCAGGTTCTAATCAGCCAAGTTTTGCCAAGCCAGCTTCTGAACAGTCGAATGCCACCACTCCTCAGCCTACTATCCCTAGTCCAGCTGATCTTTTTGGCAATAATTCTGCTGCTTTCTCTGCCCCTCAGACCACCACTCAATCCACCTCAGTAGCTACTCCAGTTTCTGATACCCCAGTTAATGCCTATCAATCAAATAATTACACTTCACCAGCCGCTTCTGCTGAGCAAATTTTTGCTGCCGACACTACAAATAATTTTTATACCAACGATAATTCCAATCCTTTTGGTGAAAACGGCTTCACGCAGGCTGCCCGTAGTGGTAATCCGAACTCTAATCAGAGTATGATTAATCAATCCATTCAAAATGCCGCCATGTTAAACCAAGCTACCGAAGCTCAAAAAAATCCAAACCAAGAAGTAAATAACGGTCCCGAAATTGTTTATAATCAGCTCAATGTTCCGGTTGCTTCGCCAACTCATTTTGAAGAAAAATTCACCGTCGTCGATCCAAATGCCTCCGCAGACAAATCTGCCGAAGCCGCCAAGGCTGAAAAAGAAGCCAAAGAAAAAGATCCGCGCACCATCGCCATGAAAGCCCTGAAGAAAATGACTACCATGGCCATGGTTTTTGGGATTCTCGCTGTTTTATTCCTCGTTTTAAGTTTAATCGGTCTGGTTTATGGTATTTCTCAGGGTGACAAAATCACCACCGCGAATAACACCATCAAGAATCAAGCTCAAATTATCGCCGCCGTCGAGGAATCTTCTGGCGTGGCAAAAATTTCTACCCCAGCCGATGTGCCAGTTTATAAAACCACTCTCGGTTATATTTATCTTTCTGATTGGAATATCAAATTGAAAGTTCCAGATAATCTTTCCACCATGAGTTATGTCTTAAACACTTACGAATATCGCAATTCAATTTGTTTCAATGGCATTCAAAAAGGCGTTCAGGCTAAGCAAGAATTTGCCGATCCAGCCAAGAACTTGGGTAAACAAGGCTGTCTCGTGCGTGTGCCAGTTTCCGAAGGTGATTTCGAAGCTTCCACTGGCAAGCGCTTCGGTACCAAGGTTACTACTTACAAGGATTATAATTTCTTTTACACCGATCCAACCATCAGTAGTAAGGATGGCGCAGAGCTCGGTCTTGAAACTGCTTCCAATCAAATCATTCGCAATATGATTTTTGCTCTCGAAACCTACGAATAAGAGCGGTCTTTATGATAAAATCAAAACAGGGGGATTTTGATTTATTAAATAATTTTGTTAATTTTGTAAAACTGCCGATATGATGAAGATATTGGCGTCGACAAATAGAAAGTGAAGTCAAATGTTTATTCCGATAGCACTCAGTATTATTGCTGGTATTGTTTGTGGTTCCGGTTTTGTTCTGGTCTATAACAAAAAGAATGAATCTGGTGGCAAAGCCAAGGCCGAAGATCTCATTCGCAAGGCCAAAAATGAGGCTGCTGATATTGTGCTTAAAGCTAAAAAAGAAGCTGGCAGTATTGCCGATAAATCTCAGCAAGAAGAGGAGGCTCGTCGCAAAGATTGGCGCCAAACCGAAAAGCGTCTCTCTGAGCGTGAAACCTCACTTGATAATCGTTTCGATCAATTAGAAAAACGTTCGGAAAAATTAACCAACAAAGAACGTGAAATTGATGATTTGAAACTTGAAATTCATCAAATTCGCGACAAGCAGCAAGAAAAGTTGGAAAAAATTGCTGGCCTCACTAAGCTTGATGCGAAAGAAAAATTAATTAAGATGACCGAAAAAGATATCAAGGATGATCTTGTCGGCTTGATTACCAAGGAGCAAAAAGAACTTCGCCGCGACATCGATGACACCGCTCAGGCTCTACTAGTTACCGCTATGGAACGTATGTCTTCCGAAGTAACTGCTGATCGTACCGTCACTGCCTTGAAGTTGCCAGATGACGAAATGAAAGGTCGCATCATTGGTAAGGAAGGTCGCAATATTCAGGCTCTCCAACGTGCTACCGGCGTGGATATTATGGTCGACGATACCCCTGGTATGGTGGTGCTTTCTTCCTTTGATCCAATCCGCCGCCAAGTTGCACGTTACGCTTTGGAACGTTTGATGAAAGATGGTCGCATTAATCCATCCAGCATCGAAGATGCTGTCGCTAAGGCTGAACGCGAAATTGAAAAAGAAGTTGTGCGTGCCGGTGAAGATGCTGCTCGTGAAGTTGGCGTGATTGGTATCCCGCACGAAATTTTACACTTGCTCGGTGAGCTCAAATTTCGTACTTCCTATGGTCAAAATGTTTTGCTTCACTCGATTGAAATGGCACACATGGCCGGTATGATTGCCGAAGAAATTGGTGCTGATGTGCGCGTCGCCAAGACTGCTACTTTGCTTCACGATGTCGGTAAAGCCGTCACCCATAAGATTGAGGGCAAGCACGCTGAAATTGGTGCTGAACTTGCCAAAAAATATGGTCTTTCCGATCAGATTACTCACGCTATCGCCGCTCATCATAACGATATTGAGCCAACTACTGTAGAGGCTATTATCGTGAAGATTGTTGACGCAATTTCCGCTGCTCGTCCAGGTGCCCGCAATATTTCCGCCGAGAACTTCGCCGAGCGTATGAAAGAATTAGAAAATATTGCTACTGGCTTTAATGGAATCGATAAGGCTTATGCGATTTCTGCCGGTCGTGAAATTCGTGTGATTGTCGAGCCGAAACAAATTGACGACCTCACTGCCTTGAAATTAGCTCGTGATATTGCCGAAAAAATTGAAGCCACTATGAGCTACCCAGGTGTAATTAAAGTTAATGTGATTCGTGAAACTCGCGCCATCGAATACGCCAAGTAATCTCTCGTCACTCTAAAAATCTAAAAAATAACCCACTTCTCAGGGTTATTTTTATTTGTCATAAGAACTTTTCTATAATATAATGCAGGTAACGGGGAAAGAAAATCAAAACTGTAAAATAAAAAGGAAAATATGGCACAAACAAAAATATCAAAGCCGCAATCTAGTAGCGATAAAAAGCTCCATATTGCCGTGATTGTTTGCATTGTCTTAGTAATCGCAAGCTTCATTGGTAATATTCTGTTAATAAGGTATTCATTTGAAATATCAAATAACGAATTCCATAGACATGTAAATCTAGTTCAATCGCGCCTTCGCGAAGTAAATCTTCGTGTTCAAAATGATCCTAAAAATGAAAAAGAAATAGAAAGACTTAACGATATAAATACAAACCATCGTTAATTAAGGGAATAATATGGCACAAGTAAAAACATCAAAATCGCAATCTAGCAGTGATAATAAACTTTTTATTGCTGTAATAATTTGTATTGGGCTAGTCGTCGCAGGCTTCATCGGCAGCTTTATAATGATTGACAAGTCATTTGTTGATGCAAATATTGAATATCAGAGACATTTCGGTCGGATTCAATTTCGTATTCGTGAAATAAACTTACGTCTTCAAAATGATCCTAAAAATGAGGAAGAAATTGAGATGCTTAACGATACAGTTGAGAATGATAAATAGCTATCTCAGGATATTTAATAAAACTAAAATATCGACTATAAAAAGATCAATAATTATTTATAACTCAAAAAAGACTGGAATCGCTCCA
>ERZ772999.1493-NODE-1493-length-13660-cov-4.944653_pt1 | contig 13660 bp, 10 predicted proteins | sample MGYA00511467_ERZ772999 | MGnify/ENA primary metagenome ERZ772999 (study PRJEB29015, sample SAMEA2738064) | human oral metagenome | biome: human oral; feature: human-associated habitat; material: saliva | place: China | collected 2218 ...
CCGAGCGACAGATGTTCCAAGAGATTTCTGATACTCTGACAGTTATGGCAAGTGAGGTGGGCAATTATGTTCAAACTAACGAGTAAACTGGCCTTGTCAAATCTGATCAAAAATCGCAGTTTGTATTATCCATTTGCTTTGGCGACGGTACTGGCAACAGCGATTTTGTATAGTTTTGTCTCACTGGCTCACAGTCCAAATATGGAGACCTCTTATGGTGGTACAGCAGCTCGGATGACCTTGCAGTTTGGTATCCAGGTCATTCAGATTGCCGTCCTCATCCTTATCACTTATGCAAATAGCTTTGTCATGAAGAACCGTTCGCGTGAGCTTGGTGTTTATAGCGTGCTGGGGATGGAAAAGCGTCACCTGCTACTCATGACCTTCTTTGAACTCTGTGTCTTTTATCTAGCTACAGTTGGTCTAGGTATCTTGTCTGGTCTAGCTTTGGATAAGATGCTCTACGCCGTTCTTTTGAAATTGATGGGAATGCCGGCCGTTCTTGCCTCGACCTTCCAATGGCAGAATGTCTGGATGACTCTGGCCAGTCTAGGTGTCGCTTTTGCGGTGATTTTGTTGCTCAATTCTCTGCGTCTTCTACGCTATAGCTCTCTTAATCTAATGAAAGAAAGGAAAGCTGGCGAGAAGAAGGGACGCTTCCTTTGGGTGCAAACCTTGCTGGGGCTCTTGCTCATGGGTGTGGCTTATTACATGGCTTTGACCGTTACCAAACCTGTCGCTGCTATCGGCAATTTCTTTATAGCTGTGGTCATGGTTATCCTAGCAACCTATCTGCTTTTTAATGCCGGTTCGATTACGCTATTGCAATTTCTCAAAAAACGCAAAGGCTACTACTATAAAACGCAGAATTTCATTTCTGTTTCCAATCTTATCTCGCGGATGCGCAAAAATGCGGCAGGATTGGCAACCATCTCCATTCTATCTACCATGCTCTTAGTGACTCTGGTGGGTACAATCAATATCTATGTTGGAGGTCAGGATTATATTACTACCTTGCATCCAAAGGATTACAATGTTAGCGTCGTCTTGCCGAAATCGACTGATCAGACGGAGGCTCTGTTGGATAAGGTTCAGCAGGTCGCTCAGGATACAGGTCTGAAGAAGCCAAGCTATACTACCTATCTCTATCAATCAGCCTTCATCATGAAACTAGCTGGAAATGATATCACGGTTCCAGCGCAAAGCGAGCTGGATTCGGATCCAAGTATCTTGACCAAGTCTGCCGGCACGATTACAGTTATCAATCGCCAGGATTATGAAAAAATGACAGGGAAAAAGATAGACTTGGCAGATGATGAAACTCTTGTCTATGGAAAAAATGTTTCCTTAAATAAGGATAAACCTCTCCGAGTAAATGGTAAAGACTGGAAGATTAAGCAGATTTTACCGTCGAATTTCACGCATGGGGAAATCCCAAATCCAAACGACGTGGCCATGGAACAGGGTCTCTATATGGTGGTCAATGATAGTAAAGAAGTAGGGCTAAATGTTGCACACTATTACTACATTGGAGTTGCTTCAGAGACTAAGGGCAGTAAGAAATTTGTCGAGCAAGTCCAGCTGGGACTGAGGGATACTTTGGATCAGGAACAGGCCCAAGATGGCAGCTACGCAATGGCTAGTGACCGTCATAGCGCAGAAAAGAGCTATCAGGAACTTACCGGAACCTTGCTCTTCATCGGAGTCTTCCTATCAGTTATCTTCCTTCTAGGAGCCGTTCTCGTGATTTACTACAAGCAAATCTCTGAAGGCTATGAAGATCGTGATGGCTTTATCATCTTACAAAAGGTTGGTTTAGATGAAAAGCAGACTAGAAGTACCATTCGCAAGCAGATTTTGACTGTTTTCTTCCTACCTCTCATCTTTGCTTTTCTACATATAGCGGCTGTTTTTCATATGCTGCGCTTGATTGTTGCTCTATTGGGAGTGACCAATCTACCTCTCTTAATCCAGACAACACTTGCAACTTGCGGCGTCTTCCTCCTGACCTATATTTTAGTATTCTTACTAACTTCTCGCAGTTACCGCAAGATTGTCGCCCGCTAATAAGTTTCCCTGACCTCTGGTCGGGGATTTTTTGGTGTCTGGATTTTTACCTCTCATCTCCCTCATTTTACCGCTTGTCCAAAAAGCCGAGATTTTTCAAAAAAGACTTGCTATCATAGTCTCAGAAGTTAAGACAGGAGAAAAGATCATGTTAGTCCAAGTAAAAAATCTGACCAAAGTTTATGGAGACAAGGTAGCAGTTAATGGCCTGAATTTAGAAATTGAGTCAGGCAGTTTTACAGCTATTCTAGGCCCTAATGGAGCAGGAAAATCGACAACGATTCAGATGCTGATTGGACTTTTGCAGCCGACATCAGGACAAATCATTTATGCAGAACAAACCAAGCTGGGCGTAGTCTTTCAAAATAGTGTGCTAGATGCCAATTTGACAGTAGTTGAAAATCTGCGAATCCGTGCCAAGCAGTACAAGCAGGTGGAAACTGGTAAGATTGAGCAATTGATCGAGCAACTAGGACTGGCTAGCTTTGCCAAACAACGCTACGGGACCCTTTCTGGTGGACAAAAGCGTCGGGTAGACATTGCCCGAGCCCTGCTCAATAGTCCCGACTTACTTTTTCTAGATGAGCCGACGACAGGCTTGGATATCCAGACTAGAGAAAGTATCTGGAAGCTGCTCAAAGCCCTGCAGCAGAAGGAAAAGATGACCGTAGTCCTGACCACCCACTATCTCAATGAAGCCGACGACGCAGATAAGATTTACATCGTAGACCATGGTCAAGTCATTGCGCAAGGCTCTGCTGACCAGATCAAGGAGCACTATGCCCGCAATGTTTTGCGGATTCTGACCCAAAATTCAGAGGACTTGAAGGTCGCTTTGCAGACTCGCTGCGAATGGGAGCAAGCTAAGGAAAATGAGTTTTTCTTTTATCCAGAGACGACCCAAGAAGCGCTGATGTTGCTGAGCCAGCTTGCCTCCTATATTGAACAATTTGAATTCCAACCAGGGACGATGGATGATGCCTTTATGGCTCTGACAGGAAGAGAGGTACGTTAAATGTTAATGTTGATCAAACGAAACTTTTTACTTTATTTTCGCAATCATAGCGGGGTGATCCTATCTCTCTTTGGAGCCATTATTCCCTTTGTTTTATATCTGGTTTTCCTAAAGAACAACATGAAAGGCTCTTGGTCAGACAGTAGCCATGCGGTGGAGCTGCTCGACTTTTGGTTGATTAGCGGAACGCTGGCTGTCACCGCCTTGACAACTACCCTATCAGCTTTTTCGCAACAAACTGAAGACCGAGAAAGAAAGGTGACCGCTGACCTCTTTATCACAGATTTGGGGCAATGGGGCTTGCGGTTTAGCTACTTAATCAGTGCCCTTGTGATTGGTTTTGTCATGCAAGTCTTCATGTTTGCTGTCATGCTGACCTACTTTATTCTAGCAGACAAGATTTCCTTTGACTGGGGGCTTCTTCCCCAGCTGGTCGGCCTCATGCTGTTCAATAGCTTGCTGGCAAGTCTCCTCAATGCGCTAGTTGTTCCTTGTTTCAAATCGGTGAATTCCTTGGGACAATACGCAACGGTCATCGGTGCGGCCTCTGGTTTTCTAGTGGGAACCTATATTCCGATTGGGACTCTGCCCAGCCTTGCCCAAAATCTCATGAAACTGACTCCCTCAACCTATATGGCTTCCCTCTTCAGACAAGTCCTGATGAAGGATTCTCTGACTGAAGTTTTTGCGGACCAGAGTCAGCTCCAGCAAGAATTTGAGAAGCTCCTAGGTATCCGTATCGAATGGCAAAAGCTCTTGACAAGCCAAGAAACATACTATATAGTTGGAGTAGTACTCACGGTAGCAGCCCTGTTCTGGCTAGGTCAAAATTGGCTGCTGAATCGACGGATGAGCTTCAAGTAAAGAAAGTAGGAGGCTTAGGTTTGCAGACAAGATTTGAAGAAGATGCTCAGATTTCCTCCCAAGACCCGCTGGTGGTCGTGAGAGCCGATCAGCTGGCTGGCGAGGCCAAGGGCGTCCTAGACTATCTGGAAAACTTCAAGGTTGGTCCAAGTGGCGTCCTGCCTATTAAGTCGGACGATAAGTTGGTCATGCTCAAGACAGAGGATATTATCTTAGCCGATATCAATCAGACAACACTGATGATTTACAGTACCGAGGGCATTTACACAACGACAGAAACGCTGACTCGTTTTCAAAATCGTCTCAATAGTCGCAATTTCATTCAGGTATCGCGGCATGCAGTCATTAACATCGATCATCTGGAATCCTTGTCGGATAGCTTTTCGGGCAATATGACTGCCAAGCTGACCAATCAGCTCAAAACTGATGTCAGTCGCCGCTATGTCAAATTGCTTATGGACTATTTGGGAATTTAGGAGAAAAATTATGACCTTTAAAAAAATTCTTATCGGTATGCAGGATGGTCTGAGAACAGGTAGTTTGGTCTTTCTGCTGGTAGGCCTGTTCTCAGGAAAAACATTTTCGTTGACTCCTAGCTCTATTCTCAGTGTCCTCCTTGTCAGCGCCTTAATCGGAGTAGCAAGCTATATCTTTGATGCGACAGACCGCTTTCCATTTCCTTTCCTACTTTTCTGTCACTTTGTAGTGACAGCGACCATCGTTTGTCTGACCATGATCTGCAATGGCTGGGGGACCATGCTTTTCGGCTGGTTCTTCTGGCTAAACTTTGTTTTGATTTACCTCTTGGTTTGGTTTCTTATCTCCGTTGATTCGATGATCAAAACCAAGAAAATCAACGAGGCCTTGAAAAATCGTAGAAAACACTAATGTATCCAAGATGCAAACAAGTTTTATCAAGAACTTGTTTGTTTTTTTGTTTAACAAAGGAGCTATTATATCAAACTGCCGTCTTCCTTTTAAAGTACGATTTCCGATTTTCTTGACAAAGATTTTTAAAGTGTTATAATTTGAATGAATATAAAATTAAATTCATTCATAAAAGGAGAAGGTCATGGACAAAAAAGCTGAATTATTGGCTGAGGCTAGGCAGGTGTTTGCTGAGAAGGGCTATAAAAAGACAAACATTTCAGATATCACCAAGCGTGCTGGCATGGCTGTTGGCTCCTTTTATAAGTATTATGAGTCCAAGGAATCTATTTTTTTAGAGGTCTATGTAGCAGAGAATAACCGCATACGTGAGGAAACCATGCAGCGCGTGGATTGGCAGGGTGATCCAGAGGCAGTCGTTGAGCAGCTTTTTGCCGTCACTTTTGAGTTGATTTCACCTAATAAAATTTTGGCTGAGTGGAGCAAGCCGGGCATTTCTCAGATCTTGCACGACTACTATAATCAGGATGCTGGTCGCGCGGCCAATGCCTTTCACCAGTTTTTGATTCGGACTTTCAGCCAGCGTTTGCAGGAGAAGGGCTTTTCACAAAAGGAAGTCGCCCAAATCATGAAGGCTTATGATTTGCTCTACTACATTGACATGCATGTGACAGAGCAGGATTTTCCAGGTTATTTTGAGAGTATCGAGATCTTGGTGAAATATTTTTTAAAGGGAATTTTTGCTAAATAAGAATTTCCTTTTCTTGGAAGATGATATGAATGAATATATATAAACATTCATTCAGTTAAGGAGGTGGATTTGTGTGATATAGAGCGATGGAGAAAGCAAACTAGAGGAAAATATTTTTTTGAGAAGATGTGAATGAATATTATAAGTTATTCATTCAAATAAGAAAGTGAGGATAATGATGATGAAACAAGGTGGAATGCTGTTGAGTGGAAGGACTATTTTGGGAGTTTGCCTAGTTGCGATTGGTTTTTTGACCCTTGGTTATGGCGGGGTGGAATTTGGCTTTGGTCTAAGTTTGGGCTTTCAGTCTTTTCTGATTGGTGGTCTCCTTTGTATCTTGGTTGGATTGTTTGTGATGCCAGGCGTGGCGGTAGCTGTCAAGCTGGTGGTCTTGGCCTTGACGGCGATCAGTATCTTGCTCTATATTCACAGTATGCCTGATTTACCATTTCTCTTACAACTGATATCGGATGTGGCTGTTATAGGCTTTGCTGCTTTTCTAGCAGTGCTTCTTTTGAGAAAGTAGGGAGAGGAAATGATTATAGTTTATGATTCAGTTACGGGAGTTGGAAAGCGATTTGCAGAATCGCTGGGTTATCCGACACAAAGCATAAAGGAAAAGTTGGAAGAACCCTGCATTCTCATTACGCGAAATGCTGGGGCTGGGAAAACTCCCTGGTCCACTAAGCGCTTTATTAAGAAACATTCGAGCTTGATTAAGGGTTTTGTCAATAATGGAGATTCGGTAAAGCATGGACGGACCTTCTGCGGGGCTACACCTTTGATTATCGAAAAATATGGGCTGCCGCATATCTGTGATATTGACCGAGGTGGCAAGGAAGACGACATCAAACTTGTGCAGGAATACCTGGCTAAACTCTAAGAACAGATTATTTATATGATAAATCTATAGGAAAAGGATGGGTGATAATCACTCATCCTTTTTATAGAAATGTTTGATAAAGTTTGTTTTTCTCCTAATTTTAGGAAAAACGCTCAAAAATATAAAAAAGGTTCTTGGCTTATTGAGATAAACGATCTTGTTTTATAAAATAGGAGGGAAACGATTATAAAAAGTAAAGCGTTTTCCTAAAAATGGAAGCGGTTACTAAAGAAAAAGAAGGAGGATCCTATGGGAAAGGATCATTGGAATCGAAAGAGAGTTTATAGCATAAGGAAGTTTTCTATTGGTGTTTGCTCGATAGTTATTGGAACTTGCTTCCTCTTATTTGGAGCGAGTGTTGCGGGAGCAAGTCCAGTTTATGCAGAGGAGACAACTGCGTTGGTTGCTACAGAAAAGCCTGTGGAGGAAAAGCCCGTTGAGGAAGAAGTCACTGCTGAAGCAGTGACACATCAGGCAGCTGAGCCTGTTGTGCATTCTCAGGAGGAGAAAAAAGAAGAGAGCCCTCAGTTTGCTAAAGCGACGGAGGAAGTTTCAACAGCATCTCAAAATGGAGAAAAATAGAATAGCCAAGAAGCTACTTAAGAAAAAGCTGCGCAGCCTGAGATAAAATCTGCGACTAAGGAAGAAGTGAGCCAAATGATCGAAGACAGAAAAGTGAATTTTAATCAGAATTGGCACTTTAAATTAAATGCTAATGCTAAGGAAGCTGTCCAAGCTGAGACGGATGTCACATCATGGAAAAAATTGGATCTGCCTCATGACTGGAGTATCCACTTTGATTTTGACCATGAGTCGCCTGCACAGAATGAAGGTGGCCAGCTCAATGGTGGAGATGCTTGGTATCGTAAGCCTCTGAAATTAGACGAAAAAGATCTTGATAAAAATGTTCGTCTGACATTTGATGGCGTCTATATGGATTCGCAGGTCTTTGTCAATGGCCAGCTGGTCGGGCATTATCCAAATGGCTACAACCAATTTTCATACGATATCACTCAATACCTCCACAAAGATGGTCGGGAAAATGTCATCGCTGTGCACGTTGTCAACAAGCAACCAAGCAGCCGTTGGTATTCAGGAAGCGGGATCTACCGTGATGTGAGTTTGCAAGTAACAGATAAGGTTCATGTTGAGAAAAATGGTACAACTATCTTAGCGCCAGAACTTGAGAAACAACAAAACGGTAAGGTTGCTACTCATGTGACCAGTAAGATTGTCAATACAGACGATAAAGACCATGAAATCACAGCAGAATATCAGATTGTCAGACGTGGTGGTGAGGCAGTCACAGACCTCATCCGTACTGCTAGCCAAAAGATAAAAGCCCACGAAAGCAGTACTATCCAGGCAAGCTTAGAAGTAGAAAAGCCGGAATTGTGGACTGTGTTTAAAGACAATCCTGCCTTGTACGAATTGGTGACACGGATTTATCGTGATGGTCAATTGGTCGATGCCAAGAAAGACTTGTTTGGCTATCGTTATTACAATTGGACTCCAAACGAAGGTTTCTCTCTCAATGGCCAGAAGGTCAAGTTCCACGGAGTATCCTTGCACCATGACCACGGGGCTCTAGGAGCAGAGGAAAACTATAAGGCTGAGTATCGTCGCCTCAAGCAAATGAAGGAGATGGGTGTCAACTCCATTCGTACGACCCACAATCCTGCTAGTGAGCAGACTTTGCAGATTGCGGCAGAGCTGGGTTTGATGGTCCAAGAAGAGGCTTTTGATACTTGGTATGGAGGTAAGAAGCCTTATGACTACGGTCGTTTCTTTGAAAAAGATGCGACTCACCCAGAAGCTAAAAAGGGTGAAAAATGGTCTGACTATGACCTGCGGACCATGGTTGAAAGAGGAAAAAATAATCCTGCCATCGTTATGTGGTCAATCGGAAATGAAATCGGTGAAGCTAACGGAGATGCTCATTCGTTAGCGACGGTTAAGCGTTTGGTTAAGGTCATTAAGTCAGTTGATAAGACCCGCTATGTCACGATGGGGGCTGACAAATTCCGCTTTGGTGATGGCAGTGGTGGTCATGAAAAGATCGCAGATGAACTGGATGCAGTTGGCTTTAACTACTCAGAAGATAATTACAAAGCCTTACGTGCCAAACATCCAAACTGGTTGATTTATGGTTCTGAAACGTCTTCGGCTACCCGTACGCGTGGCAGCTATTTCCATCCAGAGCAAGAATGGGTCGGAAGCAATCAGTCTTGGCGCAACTATGAGCAGTCTGACTATGGAAATGACCGTGTTGGTTGGGGTAAAACGGCAACCGCTTCTTGGACCTTTGACCGAGATAATGCGGGCTATGCAGGACAATTTATCTGGACAGGTACAGACTATATCGGCGAGCCAACTCCTTGGCACAACCAAAACAACACACCTGTTAAAAGTTCTTACTTCGGAATAGTGGACACGGCGGGTATTCCGAAAAATGACTATTACCTTTACCAAAGTCAGTGGGTTTCAGCTAAGAAGAAACCGATGGTTCACCTGCTTCCTCACTGGAACTGGGAAGATCAAGACTTGGCAGACAATGTTGCAGATGCTGAAAATAAAATACCAGTCCGTGCATACTCCAACGCTGCTAGTGTCGAATTGTACTTGAACAACCAATCTTTGGGAGTCAAGAAATTTAATAAAAAAGAAACCAGCGATGGCCGCAGCTATCAAGAAGGAGCAAATCCTCAAGAACTTTACCTTGAGTGGAAAGTGGCTTATCAGCCGGGAACTTTGGAAGCTGTAGCTCGTGACGATCAAGGTAAAGAGATTGCTCGCGACAAGATTGTCACAGCAGGTCAGCCAGCAGGTGTACGCTTGGTCAAGGAAGAGCACGCTATCGCAGCAGATGGAAAAGACTTGACCTATATCTACTATGAAATCGTCGATCGTGACGGCAATGTCGTGCCAACTGCCAATAATCTTGTTCGCTTCCAGTTGCATGGACAAGGCCAGCTTGTCGGTGTAGACAATGGTGAGCAAGCTAGCCGTGAACGTTACAAGGAACAAGCAGACGGTTCTTGGATCCGCAAAGCCTTTAACGGTAAAGGTGTTGCCATTGTCAAATCAACAGACCAAGCAGGTAAATTCACGCTGACTGCCCATTCTGGTTTATTAAAATCAGATCAAGTGACGGTCTTTACTGGTAAGGATGAGCAGAGAGAAAAGACTGTTTTGGGTACGGAAGTGCCAAAAGTTCGCACAGTTTTGGGACAAGCTCCAAGCTTGCCAACGACAGTTCCTTTTGTTTACAGTGACGGTAGTCGTTCAGAACGTCCTGTGACTTGGTCACAAGCAGACGTTAGCCATTCAGGTATTGTAACCGTTAAAGGAGAGGCAGACGGCCGCCAAGTAGAAGCACGTGTGCAAGTTTTAGCCGTTGAAAGAGAATTGCCAGTTATTAAACGAGTAGCTCCTGGAACGGACTTGAGCAGTGTAGACAAGTCGATCCCACTTGCTCTAACTGACGGCAGTGTTGAACATTATGATGTAGATAAATGGGAAATCGCGCCAGAAGATCAAGCTAAACTATCTGTGGCAGGTTCTCGTATTCCGATGACAGGTCATCTAGCAGGTGATACCATTTCTGCTACCTTGCTCGTTGAAGAAGGGCAAGCAGCTGGCCCTGTGACGCCACTAGTGACTGTTGGTGGTGAGGCAGTATCGGACCTGACCAGTCAAAAACCAGTCCATTATCAGAGCCTTGCCTATGGAGCGCAGCTCCCTTCAGTAGCGGCTACAGCTGAAAATGCGGATGTGACTGTGGTTCAAGCCAGTGCTTCAAACGGTATGCGCGCAAATATTTATGTCCAGCCAAAAGATGGCGGAGCCCTGCAAACTTATGCTGTGCAATTCATTGAAGAAGCTCCTAAAATTGACCATTTGAGCCTCCAAGTTGAGCAAGCAGACGGTCTCAAAGAAGACCAGACTGTCCAATTAACTGTTTTTGCGCACTATCAAGATGGCACTCAGGCAGTTTTGCAGGCAGATAAGGTGGCTTTCTCTACGAAAGGTGAAGGAGAAGTTACCGTTCGTAAAGGAAGCTTAGAACTACACAAGCCAGGAAATGTGACTTTGAAAGCAGAGTATGACGGTGCCGAAGGGCAAGTGGAGTTAGCTATTCAAGCCAATACGGAGAAGAAAGTGGTTCAAGCAGTCCGCCCAGTCCATGTAGTAACAGACTTGCATCAAGAACCAAATCTTCCAACCACTGTTACTGTTGAGTACGATAAAGGATTCCCTAAAGTTCATAAGGTTACTTGGCAGGCTGTCGAAAAAGAAAAACTTGATCGCTACCATACTTTTGAAGTGGTCGGAAAAGTTGAAGGTATTGAGCGGGAAGCGCGTGCTAAGGTGTCTGTGGAAGGCATTGTCGCAGTAGAGGAAGTCAGCGTGACAACTCCACTTGCGGAAGCACCACACCTGCCAGAGAGTGTCCGGACTTACCAATCAAATGGGCAAGTTTCTTCAGCAAAAGTTACTTGGGACACCATTTCGCCAAGTCAATATCGAAAAGAAGGCGTCTTCACAGTCACTGGTCAGGTAGAAGGCAGTCAGTTGCCAACCAAACTTCATGTCCGTGTCTCTGCTAAGACCGAAAATGGAGCCAATATTTCGGACCAATGGACAGGCTCAGAATTGCCACTGGCCTTTGCTTCGGACTCCAATCCAAGTGACCCAGTATCTTATGTCAATGATAAGGTGATTTCTTACAATGACCAACCAGCCAATCGTTGGACAAACTGGAACCGTCAAGATGAGGCTTCAGTTGGCGTTCTCTTTGGAGATTCTGGTATTATGACCAAGCGGGCAGTAGACAATCTGAACGTAGCCTTCCACGAAGACCACGGGGTTGGTGCTCCTAAATCCTACGTGATCGAGTATTATGTGGGCAAGACCGTGCCGACTGCGCCTAAAAATCCTAGCTTTGTCGAAAGCGAAGAGCATGTCTTCAACGATGCTGCCAACTGGAAACCGGTGACCAACCTCAAAGCACCAGATCAACTCAAAGCTGGGGAAATGAATCACTTTAACTTTGATAAAGTCGATACTTATGCCCTTCGGATTCGTATGGTGAGAGCAGATGACAAGTGGGGAACCTCTATCACAGAAGTCCAAATCTTCTCGAAACAAGTGGCGGCAGCGAAAGAGGCAGAAACCCGCATCCAAGTGGCTGGTCAAGACTTGCCAAACTTTAACCCAAGCTTGACTGACTATTATCTCCCAGCTAATGACGGAAGAGTACCAGCAGTAACTGCTAGTGTCAGCAGTAATGGTCTGGCAACAGTCGTGCCAAGTGTCCATGAGGGAGATCCTGTTCGTGTTGTTGTGAAGGCAGAAAATGGGGATATCCTCGGGGAATACCGTCTCCACTTTACAAATGATAAAGACTTGCTGGCTCGCAAACCAGTAGCAGCAGTGAAACAGTCTCGCTTGCTTCACCTAGGTCAAAGCCTAGACTTGCCAAACAAAGTTCCTGTTTACTTCACTGGTACATCAGACTATGAAGTCAAAGACCTAACTGTTGAGTGGGAGCCAGTTCCAGCTGAAAATCTGGCAAAAGCTGGTGAATTTACTGTTCGAGGTCGCCTGCTAGGTAGTGGCCTACCTGTCGAGCTCTCTGTCCGAGTGACCGATAAGCAGGGCGCGTCTGTGTCAGACAATCCATATTATGATGAAAATGGCAATCAAGCCTTTGCTTCAGCAACCAATGATATTGACCCAGGTTCTCATGACCGTGTGGACTATATCAATGATGGGGATCATGATGACAGTCGTCGTTGGACCAACTGGTCTGCTACTCCGTCAGCGAATCCAGAAGTCTCAGCAGGTGTTATCTTCAAGGACCAAGGCAAGATTGTCAAGCGGACGGTCGTTCAAGCCAAGCTGCGCTTCTTTGCCGATAGCGGAACAGATGCACCATCTAAGCTTGTTTTAGAGCGCTATGTTGGACCGGATTTTGATGCTCCTGTCTATTACTCAAACTACCAAGCCTACGAACCAAATCATCCGTTTAACAACCCTGACAACTGGGAAGCTGTTCCATATAACATCAACCAGGAAATCCAGGCAGGCACGGAACTTACAGCAAGCTTTAAGGCTGTCAAGTCGAAAGCGATGAGATGGCGGATGGAAAGAAAAGATGACAAGAACGGGGTTGCTCTGACGGAAATGACCTTCTTGGCACCAAGTGAATTGGCTAAGGAAAGTACAAATTCTAAGATTTTGGTAGATGGAAAAGAACTGCCAGACTTCTCTCAAGAGCGTCAGAATTATCAAGTGACTTATACTGGTCAACGTCCGAAGATTACAGTAGCAGAGAGCGACCATGTGGCTTCAACAGTTGTGGATAGTGGAGATGATCATTTGCCAGTCTTGGTGCGGCTTGTTTCAGAAAATGGTAAGCAGGTCAAGGAATACCGCATCCAATTGACCAAGGAAAAACCAGTGACTGGGAAAACTGCAGCCGCTGTCCAAGAAGAACTTCCAAGTCTAGAAGTTCTCGAACAAGAGCTCAACTTCCAAACAGTTGAAAAAGAGGACCCGACGCTCAAACTAGGAGAAAGTCGTGTAGTTCAAGAAGGCCAAAATGGTCAGGAACGGGTTCTCACAGAAGTTTATCCAGATGGTAAGCGAGAAGAGAAGCTACGAGAAGTTCTCCAAGCTCCGACAGATCGAATCGTACTGGTCGGAACGAAGAAAGAAGATTCTCAGCCATCACCTGAAACTCACCATGTGACTCCTCAAAAACCGGAAGAGACTGGTAAGGGCGAAACTCGGATTGTAGAAGTTGAGAAAGGTCAAAGTCCGACTCAGTCAGCTGCAGAAAGACCTGCTCAAGCACCAGCAAAATCTGAGGAAGAAAAAACAAATGCTGAAGAGGCAAAACAAAAGGCTGAAGAAACAAAATCGGAAGCTAGAAAAGCAAGTCAAACAGACAGTGGTCGTTTGCCAAACACAGGAAACCGTTCTGCACAGCTAGCAGCACTGGCAGGAATGGGACTGTTAGGCTTAGTAGCTAGTCTTGTAGCAAAACTAAAGAAAAAAGAAGATTAAGTCTCTAGAAGATTAATCTTGACAACTAAAGCTGTCGCATGAAGAGAGTGGGACAGAAATCGTTAATTCGTTAGAATTCGATTTCGTCATCCCACCTCCGCACAGTTGAGTAGGGCTG
>ERZ772999.1494-NODE-1494-length-13659-cov-15.683181_pt1 | contig 13659 bp, 8 predicted proteins | sample MGYA00511467_ERZ772999 | MGnify/ENA primary metagenome ERZ772999 (study PRJEB29015, sample SAMEA2738064) | human oral metagenome | biome: human oral; feature: human-associated habitat; material: saliva | place: China | collected 2218 ...
GCGAGCTCATCGTGAAGTTGTGCGCGGCGGGCAGCACCACGAGCATGGTCGTGTTATTGTTCAGCTTGCAGATATCGACCGAGCCGCGCACCGAGTACAGGTAGGCGGCGTGGGTGCGAGGAATCAGCTTCGAAATGCCGGTCGTACCGCCGGATAGCTGCAGGAACGCCACCTGCTCGCTCGCACGCAGGTTCTCGGTGTTCTGAATGACGCCGGGCACGAACTCTTCAGCGAGCTCTTCTTCGGTCAGAGGGGTCAGCGGCTCCGCAACGTCAATAGCAACCGGCGGCTCAAGGGAGTTCTTGCGTAGCTCTGCGGCAACGTCCTCGTGCAGGGCGGTAAAATCTGCGCCCGGGGTCAGCGAAGAGAACACGTGCGCCGCAGCGTCGGTGCGGTTCGCAAAGTGCACGAGCTCGGTGGTGCGGTGCTGCGGCAGGCAGAACACCGGCAGAGCCGCCGCCCAGAAAATACCCAGCAGGTACACCAGGTACTCGGCGGTGTTACCCAGCTGCAGCAGCACACGGTCACCGGGCTGCACGCCAGCCTGAACAAGGCGCGCCGCAGCGGCACGACCTGCCGCCTCCAGCTCACCATAGGAGAGGCGAATCTGCTGGGGCTTGCCGTCCTCATCGAGCTGCGCGTGCGAAAGCGCCACCAACGCAGGGAAGTGCGGCTTCGCGCGGCAGGCATCCAGCAGGAACTCCGGGATGGTCTGGTCAATCCAGTAGCCGGCTTCGCGGTACTTCGCGGCAAAAGACTCGGGGATGAGCGGCGTGGGGGCCAGGGGGCTACGTTCTACGGTCATCTTCTCTCGATTTCTGTGTCGTTTGCGGTTTCTATAGCACTCACGTGCTGCATGCGTTCGCAACGTGATGCCATCTCGTCAATGAGGGCGAGTGCGCAGCCTGCGCCGGGTATCCTTCGGCACCCCTCGCGGCGCGGTAATGTTGCACTTCTCTTAGGCTGTACTTCTCTAGGATACGGGCGCGGCGGTGTTTACCCTAACGGGGCACCCCGCACACCCACCATGCGGGGTATGCTCTACCCGTGCGGAATCCCTAGGCGAGCTCTCGCTACTCCTCAGCTAAGCTCCGCTCAGCGCGCTCAGCCTCCCGGCGGGCAGCAATAATACGTTCCAGGGTCGGCACAATCGCACCGCGCCAGCACGCATAATCGTGACCACCGTTGAAGGTCGTGCAGCGTGCATTCTTCAGGCCCAGCTTTTCCAGGCGCTCCTTCAGCTCGCGGTGAGGCGGTACCAGAACCCACTCCTGCTCCCCCACCTCAATCTCAAGGTACAGGTGGCGCAGACGGTCAATCTCACCCGCCGCCTCCAGCTCGTCCAGGCGGTCCATGACCTGCGGCTGCCACAGCGACGAAGACTGCGCGATTGCGCCGCCAAACGCCTCCGGGCGGCTCAGCACCGCCAGCAGGGAGGACAGCCCGCCCAGCGACTGACCGTTAATCACAATGTTCTGCGGCGCGGTCTTAATGCCGTGCACTGCCTCCAGGTGCGGGAACGCGATCTCTACCAGGTAGTCGGCAATCGGGTTGTCGCCGTTTAGCTCCTTCCAGCGGTTCTCACGACCGCCAGAGTGCAGGAAGAACACGTGCATCGCCGGAATACGACCGGCCTCGTGGGCACGGTTGAGGGTGTGCTCCATACCCTGGCTGAACCACATCTCACCGTCGAACTGGATGAACAGCGGTGCATCCGGGGCGGGGTCACCCACGCGGCCGAGCACATACTGGTGGCCGTCAGAAGTCTGCATCCACTCGGGGGCGGGCAGCGCGTCAATCTCTTCCTGAGTCAGGAGGAACTCCTGCACCGGCGCGTGCTCAAGCTGCACCACACCCATGCAACGACCGATACGGTTGCACGCGGTCTCGGGGTTCAGCGGGTCACCCTCGCCGGAGTCCAGGGCGGCACGCAGGCGCACCTGGTCGTCATCACCCAGCCAGGCGGGGCGCTCGCCAGGCAGCGCCGGCAAGAAGTTGTAGGAGGCACGCCAGGTGGTTTCCATCTGCATGCTCAGCTGCCACCAGCCAGTGCCCTCGATGCGGGCCATAAGGGAACGGTCGAGGTTCTTCTCATCGGTCAGGCGGTTGATGAACATGAGCACCTGCTCCGCCTGCTCGTTGTGGTACAGGAAGGTAACGATGCGCTCGTTCTCACTGATACTGCCGTCTTCGCGGTGCACCGGCTCGATAATGGGGGTGCCTTCGGAGACGACCTCAAGGATGCGGGCGTTCAGCTCTTCGGGGCTGACCGCATCGGCGATAATGGCGCTGATGAGGGGGCTGTCCACGCGCGGTGCCGGTACGGGGCGCGGAGTCTTGGGAGGGGCCGGGCGCACGGCCGGCGCAACGGTACGCGGCTGCGCCGAAGTAGCCTGTTCAGAAGTGTTCTGTGCAAAAATACTCTGCGCGGGAACGGTCGCGGTGGGTTCGTGCTCGCCCAACGGTTCCTCCTTTGTCTGTGGAAACACTCAATCGGTGAAAATCGGTGAGGAGGCACATTATCATTAGTTAGCCTCTACTACCTCACTCTATGGTATCCCTTACCCAAACTCCAGCCAAAGGGAAAAGCGAAAGAACCACAACATGACATTCATGACAGCGAGCACACGCTACTAAAACCCAAGCACAAAGCCGCCACAACCCCGCCCCGCCCAGCCCAGACCCACCTAAGACCAGCCCAGAGCCAGCCCAAAAGTTAAAAGAGATGAGGCACCGAGACCGTGCATCAAACCTTCAACCAGTGAAGGCCTCATGCGGCAGTCTCGGTGCCTCATCTACGGGTTCCCAAAATGGAACCTACCCAGTGCTCGGAGCCGTTCATGCGTCAAAGACGGGCGAGCACCGGGTAGGCGCCCTACGCGCAGGGGATCCTGGGTCCCTCAGATCCTAACGTTCGCTGCTCGGCGCAATGCCGAGCTTTTCCACCCGTACTGAGACGGTTGGTGCCAACTCCCACGCGGCTTAGGGGCGAAAACTATTCGCTTTCGCGGGCCGCCGAAATAGCGTCAGCGGCAATATGAATTGTTTGGTTCTCCTTCGGAATAACCAAAGGGGTGCCAGTGCATGGATCAGGAATAATGACCGATTGCAGGTCAAAAACTTCCTGGATAAGTTCCGGTGTAATTATCGCACGCGGATCGCCCTGAGCGATAATCCGGCCCTGCTTCATTAACACAACATGAGTAGCATACCTGAAAGCAAGGTTCAGGTCATGCAACACAACGGCTACCGTTCGCCCTTCGGAATGCAATTTCTTCGTCAGGTTCAGCACCTCAATCTGGTGCGTGATGTCCAGGTAGGTGGTCGGCTCATCGAGCAGAATCAGCGGGGTCTGCTGTGCCAGGGTCATGGCAATCCACACGCGCTGACGCTGACCGCCCGAAAGCGCCTCAATGGGACGCTCAGCAAGCTCCAGCACGTTCGCTGCCTGCATCGCCTCCACGCAGGCTCGCTCGTCCTCATCAGACCAGGAACGCAGCAGCGACTGGTGCGGGTAGCGGCCGCGCGCCACCACATCCGCCACGGTCACGCCGCTAGGCGCCTCCGGGGTCTGCGGCAGCATCGCCAGGATCTTGGCGATAGCGCGGGACTTCATCTGCGGCAGCGGGGTGCCGTCCAGTCGAACCTCACCCTCCTTGAGCGGGTTCACACGGGCAAGAGCCTTCAAGGTGGTCGACTTACCGCAGGCATTCGGGCCCAGGATAACGGTCAGTTCCCCCTCCGGCACCTGAAAATCTACCCCGTTGAGCACCGTATGCTCACCGTAGGCAACCACCATGTTCTCGCCTTCAAGGCGGGTCGTCACACTAGCGTTCACTAGCTCTTCTTCCTTTCGAGGTAAATCAGGTAAATCAGGTACAGGCCGCCAATCGCGCCGGTCACCACACCCACCTGAATGATGCGTCCGGGAACAGCGAATCGGCCAATCAGGTCAGAGCCGAGTACCATGAGCGCACCCATAAGCGCCGCGGAGGTGAAACCCACCCCGCCACTGCGAGACAGGGTCTTCGCGATGTGCGGTGCCGCCAACGCGACAAAGGCAATCGGGCCGGTTGTCGCGGTCGCCAGCGAAACCAAAAGCACACCGATAAACAGAGCCGCCACACGGTACGCGTTCACGCTCACACCCAAACCGGATGCCACCTGGTCACCAAAACGAATCGCGCCCAGCGGTCGGACCAGCATCAGCAGCAGCGGAGTCACCACGAGCAGCAGACCCAGCAGCGCGTAGGTGCGCTCCCACGTGATGTCATTGAGCGAACCGGCAAGCCAGGACGCCGCGGTCTGTGCCTGAGTCAGCGAAGCACGCACCACCAACAGCGCATTGAACGCCGCCAGGGTCGAACCCACACCAATACCCACCAGCACCAGACGGAAGCCATGCAGGCCCGTGCGGCGCGTCAACAGCCACACCAGCACCGAAGTGGCCAAGCCACCAACCACAGCGCCCAGAGCAACCTCCACGGGGCCGGAATTGAACACAATAATCTGCAACAGCGCACCGGTCGCAGCACCATTCGTGAAGCCGATAATATCTGGCGAGCCCAGGGCATTACCCGAAATCACCTGGAAAATCGCACCCGACAGACCAAGCGCCGCACCCACCAGAAGCGCCGCCACAATACGCGCCGCACGCTGCTGAGCGAAAGTCACAGCAATCTGCTTGCCCTCACCCAACAGCGCCGGGATAACCTTCTCCGGGGCGAGCTTATAATCACCCTGCAACATGCCCCAAAACGCCAGCGCCGCAATCAGCACCACCAACGCAACATTCAAAATCAGCACACGCCACGGCACCTGAGCACTCAGCGGACCGCGCACAGTCAACACCGGGCGGCCACCCAAATCGCGGCCACGACGACGCGCAGAACGATTAGCGGAGCTGGTGGCAGTCGCCGTCAAAAGAGCGGAAGAATTCGACATTAGAGAGCCTCCACCTTACGACGAGTCATCAAGAACAAGAACACCGGAGCACCGGCAAGAGTCGCCACAATACCCACCTGAGTCTCCTGCGGAGCCACCAGTACACGCGCCAACACGTCAGCACACAGCAGCCACACCGGACCCAACAGCGCCGAACCATAATTCACCCAGCGCACATCATTACCGAGTAGGGCACGCACCACAAACGGCACCGCCAAACCCACAAAACCAATCGGACCCACCGCAGCAGTCGCCGCACCGGCAAGCACCGTCACCGCCAGCAACGTCAAATTCTGTGTCGTACGCACACTCACGCCGAGGCTGGTTGCCGCCTCCTCGCCCATGCTCAGAGCATTAATCGCAGGAGCCACAAAGAACGCCACCAGCATACCCAGCACAATCACCGGACCCACCGTCGAAGCGATATCCATACCGCGGCCTTCCAGCGAACCGGCAACCCACACACGGAACTCGTTATACGCATCCTGATCAGCCAAAATCAGGCCCTGCGCAATCGCCGACAGCGCCGCAGAAATCGCCACACCCGCCAGAGCGAGCTTCACGATCGACCCGTCACGGCCACGACCCAGCGTGTACACCAGCACCGCAGCCAACGCGCCACCAATCGTCGCAGCAACCATGTACTGCCAAATACCCATCACGCCAAAAACCACCACGGAAGCAATCACAGCCACCGCAGCACCGGCATTCACACCCATCAGGCCGGGCTCAGCCAACGGGTTACGAGTCAACGACTGCATCAGAGAACCGGCAACCGCCAACGCCGCACCCGCCGCAAGACCCACCAAGGTACGCGGAATGCGCTGCTCCATCACAATCGTCTGCGCCTGCTCAGAAGCAGTGCCATTGAAAACAGCCAGAACCTGATCCGGCGGAAGATTATTCGACCCGAACAGCAAAGAAGCAGCCACAGCCCCCACCAAAAGCACCGCAAACAAGAACAGAAAAGCCAGGCGCTTACCCAACTTCTGCCCCTGAATCACAGAACCCTGACGGGACGTACTCTCCTGCTGAACATCTCGGGACAATGAGCTCGTGAAGGCCACTATGCTCCTTATGCTCGATACAAGAAAACTAAGGAGGCGCACCCGGCACGCCCACACCACACGAGGGGCACCCGGCACACCGGTAGATAACGAGAGAAACGCCGGAGCGAGCGGGATAGTCCCCCACCCGCATCCGACGTTAAGTCTTAGCGCTTACGGGTCAGCAGCAGCGCAGCAGCACCCACAATGCTTACGCCCAGAACCACCACGCCAACCCACGGGAACGCAGCACCGTAAGTCACGGTCTGAACGGTGGATGCGGTGTTAGCCGCGCCCGATGCCGAAGCGCTCGGCTTCGACACAGCACCGCGCGCAGCAGCCGAAGAAGATGCGCTCGCCGAAGCGGCCGCCTTCTTCTGGGCATTTGAGGAAGCCGAAGTAGCCGGCGCAGCGGAAGAGTCAGAGGTGCCGGAAGAGTCAGATTCCGCGTTCAGGCGGTCGTACTCTTCCTTGGTGATGGTGTTGCCGTCAGCATCGGTGTACACGGTCTCAGCGTCAGCCGCGCCACCCGCAGAACCATTCGAGGAGTCGTTCGAGCCACCATTTGACGAGGATTCGTTCGAATCGTTAGAGCCCTGAGCCTTGTCTGCAGAGTCGGAGCTGTTAGAGTTCGAGCCGCCATTCGAGGAACCACCGTTGCTCTTCGAGCTGGAAGAGCCACGGTTCGAGGAGGAATTATCCGAGCCGCCCTCACCTACCACGGTAAACTCGGGGCTACGGTTGCTGTACGCCTCGGTACCCAGGTACTTGCCGTCCTTGTCACGCTTCTCACCGGAAGCGAGGAAACGCAGGGTGTGGGTGCCAGGGCCTACATCCGGCAGCACGAAGGAACCGGAGACCTTACCGTTGCCATCGGTCTTCTGCTGATGCACCACGCAAGCGCCCTGAGCTGCATCGGAGGGGCACAGGTTGCCGTCGTCCACCTTCACGGACACCACAGTGTTCGCGGGGAAGCCGCTCACGCTAAAGGAAATCACGCCGTGCTCACTCACAGAGGAGGAAACGGTCGAGGAGGTGCCGGGGGTAGATGCCTTCGCACCACCCGGAGGCAGAGCGGATGCGGTGCCAACACCCAAGCCCAGCGCCAGGGTTGCGGCAGCACAGGCGGTCAGCGCCTTAGAGGTCAGGGATGCCTTCGGGGCTCCCGAAAAAGGTGCACGCATGGTGGTCCTTTCAAAATTACCGGGGTCGAAGCTGAACGCTACCGGGTTCGTGGAGGTACAGTTCAGCGGGTCGTGACCGGAGTTGTTGGAGGCACCCGATCCACGCCCCTGTTCAAGGGTGCAGGGTCAAAACTGTGGAGCGTGAACCGGTGCCGATGTGAATGTGTGGTCAGAGAGCTTACTTCTTGGAGGTGCGCAGCAGCAGAGCCGCAGCCAAAACCACCAGGCCAGCCGCCGAGAGCAGCAGGTTATTGGCGTTGTTGACCAGCCACTTAGTCAGACCGGTCAGCTGGGTACCCTCAACGATCGGGCCCTGCGCCTTCGTGCCTGCGGCGGAGTTCTGCGAGCCCTGCGTGTTCTGAGAGTTCTGCGAACCGGCTGCAGCCTGTACGGCCTTCTTCGCATTAGCTTGGGTCTTCTGCACGGTGGTTGCCAGGTTCTTCTGTGCGCTCTGAACCTTCGCCTTAGCCTGCACACGGTTCAGGACCGGAGCGGTGCTCTGCGAGAGCGCGGCGAGGGACGCGTCCACGTCAGTGGCGCGGGTGCTGATGCGGCCGCCCGCGTTACGCATGGGCACAGGTGCCGTGGAGGTTGCGGTTGCGGGGTTCTCGTTCAGCTCTTCGACCAGCTGGTCGGTGGCGTCCTGCTCATCGCGGGAAACCTCCTGACGAGGGGTAACAGCACGTTCCACGGTCATGTCAGCAAAACCGAGCACCGCATTGCCAGCGCCCTGGTTGCCGTTGTGCACGACCACGCGGTAGGTTGCGGCGGGCATGCTCACGGTGGTTTCGTAGCTGAAGCTGCGGTTGCCATCCAAACGCTTCCAGCCGGAGCCGTAGAGGGTCTGCGGGGAGTTACCGAGGTAGGTCGCGGCGTACACCCAGGTGCCCGGTTCAGCGTTCGGCACGGTCACGGTCACGGTGGAGCCGTCACGGCTCACCTGCACGCCATTACCAGCGGTCAGTTCGGAGGCGTTGACCGGCTCGGGTGCATCAACGGGGGCGTACTCCGGAGCCTTGTCGCTGAGCTTAATCTTCTGTCGAATAGACACGCCGCGGTCGTAGTTTTTACCCTGCTCATCTGCTCCACCCAAGGAACCGGAGAGGACCTGCACGTTGTGCTCGGAATTTTCGGTAGCCCAGCCTGCCTTAGCCAAATCTTCAGCGCTCAGACCGGTGTTTTCGGTGGTGGGCAGGGGAACCTCAACCTCAAAGGTGCCGTCTTCATTGGCGATTGCCATGAAGTTCGCCGGCGAGTTGCCGCCCTTCTTGGTCAGGGGGTTAATAGCCTGGTGTTCATCATCGGGGAGGGCATCCAGGAACTTGACCGCGAATATGGCGCCACGACCGGGGGCGTTGCTCACGAAGCCTTCACCGCGCATCACAATCTTGCCTTCGCGCCACTTTTCGGTGGAGATGGTGACATTCGCCTTCACGGGGTTCGCGGGCTTGGGTTCAGCGGGCTTGGGGTCAGCGGTCGCTGTAGGTGCGGGGGTGGGTTCTGCGGTTGCGCTAGGGTCAGCGGTAGGCTCGGCAGTCGCAGAAGGCTCAGCGGTAGCAGAGGGGTCTGCACTCGCGCTGGGCTCAGCAGTCGCAGAAGGCTCAGCAGTCGCAGAGGGCTCAGCGGTAGCAGAGGGATCCGCGGTCGGTGCCGGGCTCGGAGCCGGGTCGCTCAACGTAATATTCTGCGACACAGATGCACGACGGTCGTAAGTGTTACCGTCCGCATCCGTACCACCCAGGGAACCGGAAAGCACCTGAATACGGTGGCCGGTACCCTCCACGGTCCAGCCCTTGTTCTTTAGCTGCTCAGCGGTCAGACCGGTGTTTTCGGGAGTCGGCAGAGGCACCTCAAACTCGAAGGTGCCGTCCTCTTTGGCGGTTTCCATGAAGTTCGCGGGCGAGTTGCCGCCCTTCTTGGTAATCGGGTTAATCGCCTGGTGCGCTTCATCCGGCAGGGCGTCGATGAACTTCACGGCGAACACTGCGCCGCGACCGGGTGCGGTGCTCGTAAAGCCGGTGCCGCGCAGCACGAGCTTACCTTCGCGCCACTTCTCGGTGGAGATGGTCACGGTAGCTTTAGCTTCCTGCTGGGTGGCGGCGGGAGTATCCGCGAATGCGAGAGTGGTGCCGGTCAGCGCTGCTCCAGGGGTGATGAGTGCGCCGGCGAGAGCCACGACGGCACCGTAGCGGGCTGCGGTGCGTGCGGGTCGAGTTTCGGTCATGGTGGTCCTTGAGGATGGTGTGGTGGGTCGTGCATCCCCTTCCCGCCGCGGTTTTCAGGTCGCGGTGGGAAGGGGTATGGCGGAAGCTTCAGCGTGTGATTGCTTCACCGAGTGTTCAGAACGGGATGTTTAGAGCGGAAGCGCCTTCTTGACGTCTTCGATAATGCCCTCGAGCAGCAGCGGGCCGCCGGTGGAGGTCCACTTGGAGCCGTCCACGAGAATCACGTGGTCGTCCTTGACTGCCTTCAGGTTGGTGAAGCCGGAGGTTTCCTTCGCCTTATTCAGTGCTTCTTCGGCGCCCTGCAGACCTGCGGTACCCTGTGCGTTCGGGTTCTTCTGGCTTGCGCCGCCGAGGGTGCCGAGGAACATGTAGTCCGCGTCGATGGTTGCCAGGTTCTCCAGAGAGACCGGTTCGGAGTGGCCCTGGCCGTTGCGGTCCTGCGCCTCGGGGCGCTTGAGGCCCAGGTCGTTGAGTACCTGGCCGGCAGGCAGTTCCTTGAGAATCAGGGCTGGGCCGTTGCCTGCCCAGCGGACGATGGAGAAGGTCTTGTCGCCGTACTTGGGGGCGAGCTGGCCCTTCAGCGTTGCGGCGCTTGCCTCGTATGCCTTGATGACTTCTTCGCCCTTGTCGACCATGTTCATGGCGTTCGCGACGTTGCGGAAGTTGATGCGCCAGTCGCCGCCCGCATAGCCGCAGTAGACCACGGGGGCAATCTTCTTGAGGGTTTCGTAGGCGTCGGAGCGCTTGTCCACGCCGGTCGAGTCGACGAGAATCAGGTCGGGATCAAGGTTGCCAATCTGCTCATAGTTGACCTGGGCGACGGTGCCGATGATCTGCACGCCCTTGGCGCGGTCGGCGAGGTAGTTGGGTACGCCGGACTGGCCGCGGCCGGAGACGGAACCGGCGGGGGTCACGCCGAGGGCAAGCAGGCCGTCGAGGGTGGGTTCGGACAGGACGATAACCTTCCGCGGGTTGGCGGGAACTTCTACATTCTCGTCGTCAATGTCCTTGATGATTCGGGTGCCGTTGTTACCGCCGGAGGCGGAACCGCCGGAGGCGGAACCGCCGGAAGTAGTGGTCGTGGTGGTCTCGCTGCTGCATGCCGCGAGGGCGAGAGCAGCCGAGGAGGCGAGTGCCAGGCCGAAGAAGGCGCGGCGGTTAACGCCCGATGCGCCGTGGTTTTCAGCGTCGGTCAGCTCGGTTCGGTTGAAAGACATAGTTCCCCCTAGATATGACTAAACTATACCTAACCTTACAGATATCTGAGTGTTACATCAAGATGTGTTCAGTTTGCTTTCTCTGACCGTCAGGATACCCCGTTTTGCCGCAGAATTGCGCGGGGTAACATATTTCACGCTTGCCATAGTCTTGCTGACACCATGTCACTTAAACAGGCACCTCTCCCCTGCTATTACCTTGCTATAAATCTGCGGTGATTGAGAAAGCCGGGCACGCAAAACGCCCCGCCGCGAAGAGCCGCGACGGGGCGCAGTCTTCACAACGGGGCGTTGATGTTTTATAGATGCGGGGGTGTCAACGATGCAGGGGTGTCAACAATGCGGGGCACCGTTACCGGCATGCACCGTTAGCAGCCGCAACCGCATCCGGTGCCGGACCGCTTGACCGATGCGGCCGCCGCACGCAGGGAGGCGATTGCCGCCTCCGGACCACCGAGCGCTTCGTCCACACCGTAGACCGAGCTACCGGCAACGAAGCAGGTTGCACCCGCCTCCGCGGCACGCAGGATAGTCTCTTCGGTGATGCCGCCGTCAACCTGCACGGTCACCAGCAGGTTCGCACCCTCAATCGCCTTGGCGGCGCGGGCGATCTTCGGCAGGGTCACGTCCAGGAACGCCTGGCCGCCGAAGCCGGGTTCCACGGTCATGATTAGTAGCATGTCCAGTTCGCTGAGCATGTCCAGGTAGGGTTCCACGGCGGTTGCCGGGCGCAGCGCCATACCCGCCTTCGCGCCCTCAGCACGCAGGGTGCGTGCCAGCTTGATGGGGGCGATAGCCGCCTCCGCGTGGAAGGTCACCGACTCGCAGCCCATGCTGGCGTATTCGGGTGCCCAATGGTCGGCATCCTCAATCATCAGGTGCACGTCGAACGGCACCGGGGAGATTTCTCGCAGACGCTTGACCACGGGCGGGCCCCAGGTGAGGTTGGGGACGAAGTGGTTGTCCATCACGTCAATATGCGCGGCGTCTGCGGTGGAAATGCGCTCCAGCTCGCGCTGCAGGTTCGCGAAATCCGCCGAGAGAATCGACGGGTTAATGGCAATACCCATGGGGTTCCTTTCAAATCCGTGCCGTATGGCGGGTGACGCTAGGCGGTGAAGCGGCTAGTTCTTACGCAGCAGGGCGAGGAACATGGCGTCGGTTCCATGCACGTGCGGCCACAGCTGTGCGGTGGTTGGGTTCTCCGAAGCCTTCACAACCGGCGCGCCCTTCTTGACCTTGATTTCGGGGGTGTGGCCGGGGTCCTTCTCCCCCGCCAGCACGCTCACGGGCTCGCCGTTCGCGCCTTCGGTGTGCAGGGCGACTTCACGCAGTGCGGCGGCGGAGTCGAGCAGGCTGACCGCGCCGCTTTCGAGCACCTCGGCAACAATGTTCTGGGTTTCTGCCGCGTGCGGGGAGCAGGTCACGTAGGCGATGACGCCGCCGGGGCGGGTCGCCTCAATGGCTGCGTCCAGAAGTTGACGCTGCAGGGGCAGTAGCTCGGCAATATCGCGCGGGGACTTGCGCCAACGCGCTTCGGGGCGGCGGCGCAGGGCGCCCAGACCGGCGCAGGGCACATCTACCATGACTCGGTCGAAAAGCTGACCGGGCTCAATGGATCCGGGCAGGGCGGAGGTGTTCTTGCGCAGGGTTTCGCGAATCTGGCGGCCGTCGCCGGTGAGTACCGTGTAGCTGTCCTCGGGCAGGGGGCGCATGGAGGATTCCACGAGCTGGGCACGGTGCGGTGCCGCCTCGTTGGCGACCAGGGATGCGCCGCGCTGAATACCGAGCGCGCCGAGGAGCGCCGCCTTACCGCCGGGGCCTGCGCACAGGTCGAGCCATGCGGTGTCGGTGCCGTCCAGGGGTGCTGCGGCGAGCGCGCGTGCCACCAGCTGGGAGCCGGCATCCTGCGCGCGGACGGTGCCTTCACGTACGGATTCCAGGCGCGCCAAGTCGCCGGAGGCGTACAGCGCCGAACCTTCAACCAGCTCGCCGTCGACGGCGCCCTGTTCGCGTGCCTCGTCGAGGCTACCCAGGCCGGGTAGCGCAACCAAGTTCACCACGGGGGCGAGGTTATCCGCTTCGAGCAGCTGCTCAATTTCGAAGGCGGGGCGGCCGTGCGCAACGAGTGCCTGGCGCATGGAACGCACAATCCAGCCGGGGTGCGAGGCGAGCAGCGCCATGCGCTCGGTGTCGTCCTTCGCGTCCTCGATGATAATTTCGTACCATTCTTCGGGGGTGCGCTCGGAGACGCGGCGTAGCACCGCGTTGATGAAGCTTGCCGGGCCCGCACCGATCTTTTCACGTGCCAGGGACACACTCTGGTTCAGCGCCGCGTGGGCGGGAACGCGCATGTTCAGCAGCTGGTGCACGCCCATGCGCAACACGATCAGGGTGGTAGTGCCGACCTTCTCGATGGGTCGGTCTACGCAGCGGGTGAGGATTGCGTCGTAGGTGCCCTGGTAGCGTAGCGTGCCGTAGGTCAGTTCGGTTGCGAAGCCTGCGTCGCGGTGATCGAGGCGGTGGCTACGAATCGCCTTGGGCAGCACGAGGTTCGCGTAGGCGTCGGATTCCGCTACGGAGCGCAGTACGTCGAAGACGGTTGCGCGTGCGGTGTCTGCGGTACGTGAGCGTGCGGAGGGTGCCGCCGCGGAGAATTCGCGGGCGGACATGGAGCGGCGGTTGCGTTCGTGGCCGCTCTTATTGCGCTGGGAGGTGCCGCCGCCACCGCGTTTGGTGTCGTCGTGTTCGGTCTTGGCGCGGCGTGCGGCACGTTCGACGCTGGTCAGGCCGTCAAAGCGGCGGCCGGTGCGCGATTCGCTGCGGGAGTTGTCGTCCCACTTCTGCGGGCGGCCCTGAGAACTTTGATTCTGAGTGCGCTGGTTCTGGGAACGCTGATTCTGAGCGCGCTGGGAGCTCTGGGACTGCTGGCGGTTCTGCTCGCTCACACCAGAGCCGGAGCCGCTGCCAGCCCCGGAGCGGCGGCGACGCTTACGCTTCGCACCGCCCTCACCCTGACCGCTACCCTGGTTGAACTTGCCGT
>ERZ772999.1506-NODE-1506-length-13589-cov-19.296586_pt1 | contig 13589 bp, 10 predicted proteins | sample MGYA00511467_ERZ772999 | MGnify/ENA primary metagenome ERZ772999 (study PRJEB29015, sample SAMEA2738064) | human oral metagenome | biome: human oral; feature: human-associated habitat; material: saliva | place: China | collected 2218 ...
GGGTCGTGTAGGTAAGAGAGCAGATGCAGGGTAATTCCCTGGTAGGAGCAGGAAATTTCCATACCGCGCAGCAGTTTCAGGCCGGTGCCTTCGATTGCTTGCGCAGCTTGGTGCCATCCATCTGTGGTGTCATGGTCGGTCAACCCAATAACGTCCAGGCCGCATTCGAGAGCGGAAGCGACTAACTGTGCTGGGGTTTGGGTGCCATCGGAACAACTTGAATGAGTATGAGGATCAATGCGCACAATTGGATTGTATGGCCTAGGTGGCTCAGGCGCCGTTAGGCTCACCCGGTTGCGCTAACCCGGTTGTCAAGACGCCGGCCCCGCTTGTCAGCGCCTGGCCTCGCTGCCAGCGCTGAGCCCAGCCGCCCCCGCACTAGGAGCCGTAACGCCCAACCCCACCGCCAGCGAGGTCCCAGCCTCGCCGGGGTCCAGCGTTTAAACAGCTTAGGGCCCAGCGCGTTAAACGGCTTATGATGGCTTTATGACTGAGGAAAAATCCGCCGCTTCCAGCGACAACCAGACTTTAGCTGACCGTGGTAATAACCGCTCACGTCAGCCCGCCAACTCCGCTTTCCGCGAGTTCATTGGTTCCAACTGGGGCCCGCGCCCAGAAAACACGCAGGGCCGTAACGAGTCTGCTCCTTGGGCCGCTGCCCGCCGTGAGGCTTTGGGCAAGCTGTTCCCCAACAAGCGCCTAGTGATTCCTGCCGGCCCGCTTAAGGTGCGCAACAATGACTGCGATTACCGCTTCCGCCCACACTCGGCTTTTGCGCATCTGACCGGTACCGGCACTGATTTTGAGCCCGACGCCGTGCTGGTGCTTGAGCCCATCCGTGACGGCGGCGAAGGCCCCACTCACACCGCTGTGCTTTACTTCCGTCCGCGCGCTTCACGTTCAAGCGAAGAGTTTTATGGCGACCCGCGCTACGGCGAGCTGTGGGTAGGGGTGCGTCCTTCCCTGGAGGAAGTTGAGCACGCCACCGGTATTGCTTGCGCCCACATTGACTCTCTAGGTGACGCCCTAGCTAAGGATGCGGGCACGCTAGAACTGTGTGTGGTCAGCGAGGCCGACCCCAGCATCACCGAGCTGGTCAACCAGGTACGCAGCCAAAACGGTGCAGTAGACGCCCAGGTTAACGCCGCTAACGACGCCAAGCTGCTAGAGGCTTTGGCTGAGCTACGTTTAATTAAGGACCAGTGGGAAATTGAGCAGCTGGAACTGGCTGTTTCGGTCACCAAGTCCGGTTTTGAAAAGCTGATTCGTTCCCTGCCGCGCGCCACTGAGCACTGGCGCGGCGAGCGCGTGCTGGAGGGTGCTTTTGGCGCCGTGGCCCGCGAAGAGGGTAACGGCCTGGGCTATGACACCATTGCCGCCTCCGGTAACCACGCCAACACGCTGCACTGGATTAACAACGATGGGCGCGTGCTTGAGTCTGACATGGTGCTGGTTGACGCCGGCGCCGAGGTGGACTCGCTCTACACCGCTGACGTGACCCGTACCCTGCCGGTTTCGGGTACCTTCTCTGAGGCTCAGCGCAAGATTTATCAGGCAGTTCTCGACGCCGCCGATGCTTCTTTCGCTAAGGCTAACGAGCCCGGGGTGCGTTTCCGCGACCTGCACAATGCCGCCATGGAGGTTCTGGCTGAGCGTCTAGAGTCTTGGGGCTGCCTGCCTGAGGGCGTCACTGCTGCCCAGTCACTTTCGGCTGAGGGCCAGTACCACCGCCGCTGGATGGTGCACGGCACCAGCCACCACCTGGGTCTGGATGTGCACGACTGCGCCCAGGCACGGCGTGAAATGTACATGGATGCGCTGCTAGAGCCGGGCATGTGCTTCACCATTGAGCCGGGCCTGTACTTCCGCGCCGATGACCTGCAGGTACCTGAGGAGCTGCGTGGCCAGGCTGTGCGTATTGAGGACGACATTGTCATTGACCCTGATGGCAGCGCCCGTCGCATCACCGCCGATATTCCGCGTGACACCGACGACGTCGAAAACTGGGTACGTTCTCTGCGCGACTGATACGTAGTTAAGACCGGCGAAATTTAGCCATTAAAACTGTCTTTACTGGCTAATCTAGGTTTTGGGGGTGGCATTTGCTAAGCGAGTGTCACCCCCAAAATTATTTGATCATTTAGACGATCTTTTCACACTTTTGAGGTTAGCTCTGGCCATAGCTAGGGGGCTAACCTGAGACCATGGAGGTTATGCGCACACGTTCCGCAACCCGCGTCTACATCGCTCGCCTAGCCGGCACAGCGGTCTTTGACCCGCTTGGTGATCAGGTAGGCAAAGTGGTTGACGTGGTCGTTTTAATTAACCTACGCTCAGCCCCCCGCGCAGTTGGGCTGGTAGTTGAGGTGCCCGGGCGCCGTCGAGTATTTGTGCCCCTTTCCCGCGTAACCGCCATGGAACCGGGGGCGGTAATTACTACCGGCGTACTTAACGTGCGTCGTTTCTCCCAGCGTTCACTAGAGACCCTGGTGGTGGGTGAGCTTTTAGATAAGCGCGTAACCCTGCGTGACGGGTCGGGCACCGTGGAAATTCGCGACGTGTGCATCGAAAAAGACCGCAACCATGACTGGAATGTGACGCGTCTATTTGTGCAGCGCCCGGTCACTGGGCGCCTGGGGCTACGCAAAGGTGAGACCTTCACCGTTGAGGTGGGCGACGTCATCGGCCTGTCGCTACGCCCCAATGAGCAGGGGGTTAGCGCACTGCTGGCCACCATGGAGGATCTAAAGCCTGCTGACTTGGCTGATGCCCTGCACGAGTTACCCCCGGTACGCCGCCTTGAGGTGGCCACGGCCCTAACCGATGAGCGCCTAGCTGACGCCCTGGAGGAGCTTTCGGCTGAGGATTCGCTAGCTATTTTGTCTAAGCTTGAGGCCCCACGCGCCGCCGACGTTTTGGATGTTATGCAGCCTGACGACGCCGCCGACCTAGTCTCCGAGCTGCCCCTGCCTAAAGCTGAAGCCCTGCTGGCCCTAATGGAGCCCGATGAGGCTGCCGACGTGCGCCGCCTGATGGCTTATGACGACTACACGGCTGGTGGTTTGATGACCACCGAGCCCATTATTTTGCCTCCTGAGGCCACTGTGGCCACCTTCCTGGCCCACGCCCGTAAGGAGGAGGGCAGCCCGGCCCTGGCCACCATGGGTTTTGTGGCTCGCCCCCCGCTAGAGTCACCTACCGGTCGTTTTATTGGCGTGGTGCATTTGCAGCGGGCCCTACGTGAGCCTCCCCAAACCCTGGTGGGCTCCATTATTGATCGGGATCTGGAATCAGTTTCCCCGAGTGACTCTATTGGTACGGTTACCCGTATTTTGGCTACCTATAACCTAACCGCCTTGGCTGTAGTAGATGATGCAGACCGCCTGGTAGGAGCCGTCAGCGTCGATGACGTTTTGGACCACCTCATGCCCGATGACTGGCGTGACGCTGACGATGACGTAACCGATGAGGCCATCGAAAAGAGTGCAAATGGCTGACTCTCTAGACACTCCCCTAGACCCTTCACAGCGCGGCTGGAAGCCGTGGCGGCGCGGCGGCGGCGATAAGGACGGTTTTGGCCGTTTTGCTGAGGCCACCGCCCGCTTTATGGGTTCACCCTCATTCGTGCTGTATATGACCATTTTCGTAACCGCCTGGATCGTTGCGAATGTGGCCCTAGCTAGCGTGGGTTATGCCTGGGATGAGTACCCATTCATCCTGCTTAACCTGGCTTTTTCTACTCAGGCTTCATATTCAGCGCCGCTGATTATGTTGGCGCAGAACCGCCAAGATGACCGCGACCGCGTAACTGCTGAGCAGGATCGTCAGCGTGCTGAGCGCAACCTGGCTGACACCGAGTTTCTGACCCGTGAAATTGCGGCGCTGCGTCTAGCTATGAACGATGTGGCTACCCGTGACTTTGTGCGTTCAGAGATGCGTGACTTGCTGCTGGAGATTGTGGCTGAGGAACGTAACCTGATCCAGGCCGCCGCCCAGCAGCAAGCCGAGTTTGCTCAGCGTCAAGCTCAGCTAGATGCGCAGCAGCAACAGCTCAACAACCCCAACCACGACTAGACGCTGTCTATCGGCCCAGCTAACAACCTTTTGATAGCGGCAGCTTTTTCGCTGCTAGATATCTCAAATGTGATCTATGACCACACCGGTTCTATAGAAGTGTTAGCTGGGCTTTAGTATTAGCTCATGACACTACCCACCCAAGAGGCTATTGAGGCCGCTCTAGAGCGCGTCATCGATCCTGAAATTCGCCGCCCAGTTACGCAGCTGGGCATGGTGCGTTCTATTGATATTGCCGACGACGGCGCAGTTACTATCGGTTTGAACCTCACCGTGGCAGGTTGCCCGCTTAAAGACACCCTAACCGCTGACACCCAACGCGAGGTTGGCGCCGTCGCTGGCGTAACCAGCGTCAAGGTGGAGCTGGGGGTTATGAACGACGAGGAGCGTGCCGCCCTACGCACAAAGCTGCGCGGTGGCGTGGCCGAGCCGGAAATTCCTTTCACTAAGCCCGGTAGCCTGACCCGCGTCTATGCGGTCACCTCCGGTAAGGGCGGCGTTGGTAAATCTTCTGTAACCGCTAACTTGGCTGCCGCCATGGCCGCCCAGGGACTCAACGTTGGCGTGGTTGACGCCGATATTTACGGTTTCTCTATCCCCCGCATGTTGGGTGTGGACCACGTACCCACTCAGCTTGACGGCATGATTGTGCCCCCGGTTTCCCATGGGGTGAAGGTTATTTCTATCGGCATGTTTGTGGGCGAACACCAGCCGGTGGTGTGGCGTGGCCCGATGCTGCACCGCGCCGTGCAGCAGTTCCTCACCGACGTGTTCTGGGGTGATCTAGACGTGCTGCTGCTAGACCTACCTCCGGGAACCGGTGACGTAACCATTTCGGTGGCCCAGCTGCTGCCCAACGCCGAGATTTTGGTAGTAACCACCCCGCAGGCGGCTGCCGCTGAGGTGGCTGAGCGTACCGGCCTAATTGCCAGCCAAACCAAGCAGAAGGTGGTTGGGGTAATCGAGAACATGTCCTACATTGAGCAGCCCGACGGCACGACCCTAGAGATTTTCGGTTCCGGCGGAGGCGCCCAGGTGGCCGCTAACCTGAGCCGTGAGCTGGGTTATGAGGTGCCGGTGCTAGCGCAGCTGCCGTTGGATATTAATGTGCGTGAGGGCTCTGACTGTGGGGTGCCGGCTTCTATTGCCGACGACGGCCGCCCCGCCGCTGGCTCCAGCGCCGCCCAGGGTCTAGCTGGGGTGGCGCGCAAGCTGGGTCACCGTGCACGCGGCCTGGCTGGCCGTAGCCTAGGCGTCAGCCCGGTTTAACGGCACCGCGCCTTAATCTGCGCTTTTAAATCGCCTCTTTAATCTGGCGTTTTTTAACGAGCACGCTTTTTAACGAACGCGCTTTGACAAACCAAACATTTACCAAACCAAGCCGTGGGGGCCCGCTTGCAGTGCAAGCGGGCCCCCCACGTCTAACCTGGTTTCGGACCTGATCAGTTTTAGACCTATTCGGTTTTGGACCTAACCAGTCTTGAGCCTAACCAGTTTCGGCCCTAACCAGTTTTGGCTCTAATTAGGTCTAATCAGTTTGGGTCTCTAGCCGGGTTTGGCTATCTAGCTGAGTTTGACGCTAACTAGCAAGCCGTCGCCCACTGGCAGGATATTGGTCAGCAGTTGCTCGTGAGCGATAAGTTCACGCCCCAGTTGACGCATGATTACGGTTTGCGGATCGCGACGGGCCGGGTCAGCCACATTGTCGTTCCATAGCGCGCGCGTGATGGCTAGGATGCCGCCTACGCGCAGCATACGTAGCGCCATGTTGACTAGGTTGGCGCTTTCGCTGGGGCCGCAGTCCAGTACCACCATGTCGTAAGAGTTGGCTGCCATACGTGGCATCACGTCGCTGGCGCGTCCGTTAATCATGCGGAAACGCGAAGCTTGGTAACCGGCATTCATAAACATGCGCCTAGCTTGGCGATGTAGTTCAGCCTCCAGATCAATGGTGGTTAGTACACCGTCGGAACCCATGCCTGAAAGCAACCACAAGCCTGAGACTCCAACCCCGGTACCAACCTCAGCTACAGCCTTGGCTCGCGAGGCGGCTGCCAGCATACGCAGCGCTGCACCTGTACCGCTGGAGACCGGGGTGGCCCCCAGTTCAGTGCCGCGCAGACGGGCCAGCGTCAGCACCTCGTCTTCGAAAGCCTGCTCCTCGGTATAGACCCAGGTGAGGTTTTTATCAGCACGCAACAGACACTCCTGGCATATGACGGGTGGGAACAGCGCTTACATAGTATCGCCTTAAGGAAGAAAATATGGCCAACTAGCTCACCAGGTGGGCAAGGCCATCATTCCTAGGGCATAAATTGGCCCCGGTTAGGCGCCGCAGCTGCATAGGGGAATTTATACTAGGAGACGTGTTTGGTATTAGCGGTGGCGAGTTCCTAGTAATCCTGCTGGTGATCATGGTGGTGATCGGCCCCTCCCGGCTGCCTGAATACACGCGTACTTTCGCCCAGTTTGTGCGTAAAGCCCGCGTGAGCTTGGAAGGCGCTAAGGCTTCGGTACGCGAGGAGCTAGGCCCAGAGTTGTCAGATCTGAAGCTGGCTGATTTTGACCCACGCAATTACGACCCGCGCAAAATTGTGCGTGACGTTATGGGTGAGGATCTTGAGGCTATTAAGCGTGATCTGAGCAATCCGCTTGAGGCCCTTAAAGAGACTGTCACCGACACGGTTTCTGTAGCCGACGACGTCGCCACTAGCGGCCGCGATGCCCTGCAGTCCCAGCCTGGGCAAGCTCCCCTGGCTGAGCCCACTGATACTAATGACACCGCCGGGGTTACCGCTGACCAGGCCAGCGCGGCTGACACTGAACAGGCCAGCACCGGCGCTAGCGCACAGGCTACTGACGCAGCCAGCGCCGAGACCGATTTCGCCCCAGCCACCACTGCTGGCGCCGACAGCGGCGATTTTGATGATGCTGCCTACATAAACCCGCCCGACTCGGTCACTAGTGCCCAAGTAGACACCGACAACTCCGCCAGCTTGGTCAACCCGACGCTAGCTGACCAAAGTCTTGACGCTGAGCCCAGCAACGCTGACAGCGACGCTGCAACCAACGCTGACGCCCCAGCGGACACCACCCCCACTGCGGCGGCTGTAGACGCTGCCGCAGCCAATATTGCGCTGGCTCCCCTAAGCGATGCTGATGCGGCTCTGCTAGCGCAGCTACGCAGCCAGGTGGAGCTAAGCCCGCGCGATATTTTGCGGGCCGCTAACGCGGCCAAGCGCCCCGCCCCGGCCGCAGCCGGCGTCGAGCTTTAAACTACGCAAAATTGGCTTAAAACCGCTATTTATAAAGCAAAAGGGTCACTCACAAAGAGTGACCCTTTATGTATGTTAGCGCTGAGACTTAGATGGCCTCTAACGCTGCGGCGAGGTCTTTGACCTCTTCGGGGCTAATTTCAAGCACCAGTCGGCCGCCGCCTTCGAGAGGCATACGCATAATGATGGAACGACCTTCCTTGACTACCTCAAGCGGACCGTCGCCAGTCCGAGGTTTCATGGCTGCCATGGCATCACCTTTCGCTAATCACGAGTATGGATCCCAAAACGCACACTCAACTGCTGCCAGTATAGTCTTGTAAACCTTTAAATGTGATCGCTAGGTGCGTAAAAACACCAAATTTCATGGCTGCTATTTAACGCTATCAGCCCTGTTCAGCACGGCGATGAGCGCGGTTTTCTGCGGCTTTAGCGGCAATCCTGGCGCTAGCGCCAGAAACCACCAGGTCAACCGCCTGCTCAGCATTATCAGCTAGCTGCAATAAATTCATGTCATCAGCACTAATCATGCCTTCCGCAACCATTGTGGTAGACATCCAATCTAACAATGGCCCCCAATAATCTTCTCCCACTAACACAATTGGGAAAGAGCGGGCCTTTTGAGTTTGCACTAAGGTAGTAGCTTCAAACAATTCGTCCATGGTGCCAAATCCCCCTGGCATAACCACGAAACCATCCGAATACTTAATGAACATAGTTTTGCGTGCGAAGAAATAGCGGAAGTTAACGCCTAAATCAACATATTCGTTTAGGCCTTGTTCGTGCGGCAACTCAATTCCTAAGCCAACACTTAAACCGCCTGCCTCATGAGCCCCACGGTTAGCCGCTTCCATCATGCCCGGACCACCACCGGTGATAACCGCATAACCGGCATTAGCTAAACTGGCCCCTACAGCGCGAGCTTGCTCATAGGCGGCCGTGTCTTTAGGAGTGCGGGCTGAACCAAAGACGCTGATAGCCGGGCCAATGCCAGTAAGCGCCCCAAAGCCTTCTACAAACTCAGACTGGATACGCAGCACCCGCCAGGGATCCTCATGCAGCCAGGCGGCGGCGTCGGAACTAGCTAGCAGGCGAGCATCAGAGGTGTCACGCGGGATCTGGCTACCACGCAGCAGCACCGGGCCACGGCGATAAGTTTCACGTTTACTCAATTATAATTTCCTAACCTTAGGGCAAATGCCGTTCCATTACTAACAAAGTGCTACTAAAACCATAGCGCCCATATCAGCATCCGAACGCTTTTTGCGCCACCGGCGTGTAACAAAGTAAGGGTATGCAAATCCCCCGAGGTTGATTTGTATTACAACACGGTCTCTTTAGGACCTAATCGCTAACAGCCTTTTATCAGCTTTGCTAGGATACACACAGGTTAATTACTCCCTTAAGAGAGGAAGCCATGGTCCCGTCGTGGTTACTCGCCGCAAACCGGCGTCGCAGCAGTGCGCTAGCTGGGCTTTGCGTTGCAGCTCTAGCACTCCCCACGCTAGCTAACGCAGCCCCCGAACAATCTGTCGAAAATGAGCGTACCTGGGTAGGTACGCAGATCGGCTCTACCATCGCCAAGGATCGGTTCTGTGATGTCAATGGCGATGGCAGGGGCTATGGCTCTACCAGCTCTGGTAAGCAAGACATCGTTACGGCCTCCCCTTCCGGCTTGGTCACCGTCATTCCGGGCGGCAACCCTGGCGGCAAAATGCCGGTGGCGGGCACAAGCAGCTTCAAGATTCCTGCTTCACCTAATGTTTCTGTCTCCTGCGTAGCTGACGTTGACCATGATGGCAAAGATGAGATACTGGTTTCCTCATCAACTGCCGGTAAAGCTTGGTTAATTTACGGCAGGACTGACTTTTCTGACGTTGATTACACCAAGCTCTCAGAAAAAGGCCAGGGCTTCACTATCACCGGTACCCCGGGTACCACCAACTTCTCAGCCGTCTACGCGAATAAAAAATACGACGGCGAGTACCTTAGTGACATCGTCGTACTTAACCCTGAAGGCGACCACTCAGTGGCTTATCTTCTGCCTGCTGAGAGGCGGGGCGATATAGATTTAAACAAGCCCGAACACTATACGACCAACCAGAAGTTGTACAGCCCTACAGGCATGTTCTTTGATTCCATTCAACCCGTCAGCAATGTTGATGTTGGTGGCCATACCAACTACGTGATTACCGCCTCTGACGCTAATGGCAAGCACGGTAAAGCTTGGTTAGTAGCCGATATTATAAGCTATCCTGACCTAGACGACCCTCTCCGTAGGGCCGTTGAAATCACTCTGGAAGGCAACACCTACCTGGGTAAGGCCACTACAGCTGCTAGCGCCGGAGACGTTAACGGCGATGGCTACGATGACACCCTGATTGGTTTTAATGGCGGCGTGGCGCTGCTTTATAGCGGTCACAGCACCTACACGATTAACAGCGCTAACCAGACTGACCCCAATGTTGCGGTGCTTACCGGCACCGGCTCTGGCTGGTCAGTGGCTTCTTTTGCCCGTGAGGGTAAGCCTAATTTGGTGGCTGTAGGTGCCCCCCATGCAGGCGACGGCGAGGTCTACTACTTCCCGACCACTGCTTTTACCGCTGGTTCTCACCCGATCAGCGGTTTGGGTGACCAGGTAACCACCATTAAGGCTAAGCAGCCAGGTACTCGCTTTGGTATTTCTGTGGCCTTCTCTGGCGCGTGGCCTACCGAAACCCCTATTTTGGTAGCTGGCGCAGACAACGCCACCAAGGAAACGCCTGCTAGCGCCGCTGATTTTGGCCCCAACGCCTATATTCAGGCTGTGTATTTAGGCCCGGCAGCAACCCCCACACCTGTCCCCACCCAGACAGCGCCAGCCGCCCCCACCCAGGAGCCCACGGCGGAACCTAGCCAGGAGCCTACTGCGGCCCCCACCCAGGAGCCCACGGCTATCGCTATCCCGCAGGAGCCTAGGACCCCGCTTTCGCCGCTGCCGGTTGTGCCCGCTAAGCCTTCACCGCTACCTGCCCCGGTTGACGCTGGCGTGTTGGTAACTGACAAGCTGCCTAGCGCTAACGCCAAGGTTAAGACTGGTGCTGTGCACTCTTCTAAGCTGGCTATCACCGGTTTGGATGCCGCTAGCGGCCTAGTAGCCCTAGCTCTGTTGGCTACTGGTACGGGCGCGCTGGTTTTGCGCTCTCGCCGTAGCGCCTGAGCTGAGTAAACTGAGGGCGTGAAAGACCCTCAGATTGCTCGCCGTAATCTATATGTACGCGTAGCCGCCTCACCTGGTTTCAGTGGGGCGGCTCGTGCTAAACGCGCACGTAGACGCGCGCGCCACGGGCGAAACCTGGGTCTACCCCTACTGCGCCCCAACCACCCGGGCTGGAATACTCGATCAGCCCAGTTTGATCAGGTCGCAGTGGAGATTTTTAGGGAGCTATCCCAGCGCCACCCTAAGCTTGGCCAAGTTGAGCTGGCAGTGGAGGCAGTGCCGGCCTCAGATCCGGCCCCTTGGGAGGATGCCACCTGCCTGGCCCGGTTCTTCCCGGCTGAACATAAAGCAGGTTTGCACGCCCGAATTGTGCTCTACCAGCGCCCTATTCGCTCCCAGTGTATTAGCCCTGAGCAGCTACAAGAGGTGCTTTATATAGTGTTGTTAGAGCAGTGTGCCCAGGCCCTTGGGGTTTTACCCCAAGACCTGGACCCTGATTACTAAGCACTACAGCCGAATACGCCGCTGGGCGATGGCTTCAGTCACTTCAATGCGGTCAATCACCGAGATCAGTGTGCCCGCCTGATCACCAGAGGTTTCGCGGCTAACCAAGGTAGCTGGAACTGCGCCGCTAACACTAACCGCCTGTACACTCTCAGGGACCTGCGCCACCTGGGTTGACAGCGCCGGCAAGGTCAGCGTGCTGGTCCAGTTAGAGCCGATCGCGCTAAGCGTGACCTGCTTGGGCTGGGCTGAGGGGTTAGTTAGCAGCAGCTGGCTAGTTACGTCTTGGCGCGGCAGCATAGCCACCCCACCTTGGCCAGTTTGGGCCTGCGACCAGGTGAAATCGTGGATGTGCTGGCCTGACAGCTCCGGGTATTCACTACCCTGCGAGGTAGACAGCGCGGCGGCGCTTACCGGCTGGTCAGAGTCAATTTTGACGCCGTAAGTACCCTGAGCTAGCCCGCCTAGCGGCAGGTCAGCCACTTGGCCAGCCTTAACGTTTAGGCCACTGGCGGGCGCGAACTGTACCGGCCCACTTTTACCCAGCAGGGTTACTTTCACATGCGCGGTTTTGTCCCCGGGGTTAAGCACCCGCAGGCGCGGCTCGTTAAGGGCCCCGCTTAGGTCCAGGCTGTCTGCGCTTGCGCTGGGCGACGGCGACGCAGCGGCTGTAGTCGCAGTAGCGCTGGGGGTCGCAGTAGCGCTAGGGGTAGCTTTGGCACTCGCTTTAGCGCTGGGAGTGGCACTAGCTTTATCAGCGCCGCTAGCTTTGGCACTCGCCTTGGCAGTGGCTTTAGCGCTGGGGGTAGCTGTGGCGCTGGCAGCTGCGCTGGGCGACGGCGTCGCAGCGGCATCAGCAGCAGCTGCCTGGGGGGTGATTTGCGAGGCAGCCTTATCAATACTTAGCGCCCCAATGGTCAGTGAAGTGCCCGCCGAGGCCGTAGAAGTAATAATGTCACTGCCTGCCGCAGATTCGCCGTCGAGCTTTTGTGAGGCTACCCAGGCGGCCACGCGACCACCTTCAGCCTGTACCCGTAAAGCTAGCTGGGGGTCGGCGTCGGCAGAGTTCTCCAAAGCCAACTGGGTGGCTTTACCGGGGGCAATAGACAGCTGGCCGTCACTAGGCAAGGAAATCTCGCCGCTAGCACCCCAGGCGGTGACCTTAACGTTAACAGTGGTGTTACCCGGGTTAGCCACATACAGCGTCGAAGAGCTACCCACAATAGTGGCCCCACCAACAATCCAGCTGGTCACTGAGCTTTGAACACAGCCGCCGGCAGTTAAAGAACGCAGGTCTCCACTATCGGAGTAAGCCACCATGGCCCCACCCGCTTTAGTGCGGGAGGCGGATTGATCCAGCTTAATGGTGGCGCCTGAAATGTCGTAGCTAGAGACCACGCCATCTTTAATGGAGGCCTGGCTACCGCCGGCACGTTTAATGTCGCCAACGCTTAGGGTGTAGCCCACCGGCTGGGTATAAGCCGGGGCCTGGAGATTATTTTCGGCGCTAGCAGGGCAAATCAGATCATCACTGGCACTGGTAACCGTAACTGTTTGCTCAATACCGGACGCATATTTATATACCGACCAGCCATTAGCTTGCCAGGCCAGCGCTCCCCCACTGCAAGTCAAGGTTAGGGCCCCCAAGCTAGCTAGGGCACCTTTCCAGGTCAGACGCTCAGGACGGGTAAATATTTTGAGCTGCTTCATGACTGCTTCCTAAACGGCACGGCTGCCAACACGTAGAGCCCGGCAAAAACCATCAGGGCCAGGCCCAGCGGGGCGCTAGTGCCGTACTTAATTTCAACGCGTCCAGCTTGGGAGGGCAAAACATAGGCTTGACGCCACTTATCCACCTTGGTGGGGGTTAAAGCCTGACCGTTGAAGCTAGCTTTCCAATGGCTAGAGGCACGTTCGTTAAGAATCAGGGTGCGGCTAGCGGAACTGGCCGGCAGCTGAGCTCCAGAAGTGAGCATGGAGGCAGAAACTGCTTTGACCGTATTATCTGCGCCCTGCGCATGCACCCGCGCCGACAGGTCCGCATGGGAGGGGTTCACGCGCCACACCATGGCGGTAGGGGTGTCAGCTAGACGCTCCAGGCCCGGGGTAGCGTCCAGGGCGCTGGCGGTATCTGCCGCGATCGCGGTGGACTGGCCTTTTTGCAGCAAAATCAGGCTGACACCGTGGCTAGCTAGGCTATCGACAGCCCCTGACTGCTGGCCTTTAAGTAGCGCACCAACACTGTTTAGCAAAGCCAGGTTAGCTTCGTCGTAGCTACGGGCCGCGTTAATGACACTAGCCGGAGCTACATCAGCCAGCTGGACGCCGTCGCCACGCCACAACTGCACCCGCAGCTGATCTGCCTGGCTGGAAAGGTACAAAACCCGCTGCTTAGTGGTTGAACGCTGGGACTCTAAACCAATCGCGTTTAGCTGCGTGGAGCTTTGGCTAACCTCCAGCTGGGGGGCACTTAGCACGCCACCCACGCCGGCAGCCAAAATCGCTAAGGCGCTAAAGGCGGTGATGGTGCGGCCGGG
>ERZ772999.1508-NODE-1508-length-13575-cov-2.745488_pt1 | contig 13575 bp, 9 predicted proteins | sample MGYA00511467_ERZ772999 | MGnify/ENA primary metagenome ERZ772999 (study PRJEB29015, sample SAMEA2738064) | human oral metagenome | biome: human oral; feature: human-associated habitat; material: saliva | place: China | collected 2218 ...
GCCTCATCCAGAATCCTTCTAACCTCTCTTGATAGATAAGTCAGGTCACCTGAATCTAGTCTTACACCTAATGGCTCATGTCCCTTGGCCCTTAGCTCATTAAATACTGTAATGGCATTTTTGATACCACTATTTAGGACATCATATGTGTCTATCAATAATAGACAACTATCTGGATATATGTCAGCATAGGCCCTAAAGGCCTCTAGCTCTGTATCAAACTTCTGTACCCAGCTGTGGGCATGTGTACCTGATACCGGAACATTAAAGAGTTTTCCCGCCAATACATTTGATGTTCCCTTGCAGCCTCCAATAATCGCTGCCTTGGCTCCATAAAGTCCTGCCTCTGGACCCTGGGCCCTTCTCAGACCGAATTCTAGGACTGGATCACCCTGGGCTGCATTGCATACCCTAGATGACTTTGTTGCTATTAAAGACATAAAATTCACAATAGAAAGCATTGCTGTTTCAATCAACTGGGCCTGATAAAGTGGCGCCTTTACCACTAATACTGGCTCTCCAGGAAACATTACTGTACCATCCTCGACAGCATATATATCTCCTGTGAATTTAAAATCCTTCAGAAAACTCAAGAAATCTTCATCGAATAGGTTTAAACTCCTCAAATATTCTAGGTCGGAGTCTTCATAGTGGAGGTTTTCGATATATTTCACCACTTCCTCTATACCGCAGATAATTGTATATCCACCATCGCAGACATTCTTCCTGAAAAAAATGTCAAATACTGCAGTATTGTTGTGTAGACCTTTCTTGTAGTATCCGTTCATCATGGTCAACTGATATAGGTCAGTCAACATTGTTAAGTTGTTAGTCATTTTCCTCTCCTTTTAGCCTAAAGTAGTTTATACTTTATAATCTAAAGTTCGTTTTTACATATATATTTTATCATAAATAAGATTAAAAAGCTATTTAATTTTCAATAATTTAATTTTTGGCAATTTTATCCTTATATTCATAATTTTGTTAGAATGAAAATGTATTCCTTTTTTAATAAATATTATCTGTTGATTTTTAATATAAAATAAATTTTAACTTCTGTATAGACTGTTTTTTATTAATATATATTAAAGTACCAAGCTTTTTATGCCTGGGCTTTTTTTATCAATACTGCAATATCGACACTTCCACTTCCCCTAAAGTTTAGAGGGGAACCAATGGTTCCCCTCTTAAAATATGTATTTTACTTTTGTTTAGTTACCTATTTCCCTTGTGAAAGAGAGTCAATTGTACCACTTGCTATAGTACTTTCACCACCTAGTATTACTGACTGACTTATCTTTCCATTTAACCTATCCTTAATGCTATTTGGTATACTTGTCCTATTGACAAGTAGGATAGGCATTTTTGCCCTGGCAGTAACTGCTCCTGCTGACAAGGCATCTATTGAGTTGTATCCATTTGCAAACATAACCTTCTTAGTGTTTGGATATGATTCATCTGCTATGGCCAAGGCAGTCTTAAACCTATCCTGACCGGATAGTCTAGTCTTAGTCTTCGCACTTACCTGGTTTACGACAGAGTCTGAAATAGAGTTAGTGCCACCGACTACATATACCTGGTCAAGATTCCAGGCATTAAACTTGGCTCTGGCATTTCCTTCCAGTTCTCCAGACCTAGTCATGATTACTGGCAATCCCTGGCTTGTGGCAAGTCCTGATACCGTCAAGGCATCTGCATCCTTAGAACCATTGATCAGGATGGCCTTAGATGATTTAGTTATATCCTTGACCTCTTGAGCTATCATGGCAGAAGTTTCATACCTATTATTTCCTGCTATTCTTCTAACACTATAACCCTTCTTTCTCATATCTCCTTCTACCTTATAGCTAACTGATGAGCTACCTCCAACTATGATTATATTCTTGGCCTTTAGCCTGGATATTTCATTTAGGACGCTTTCATCCGTAGTATCTTTATTTGTCAATAATATCGGTGCCTTATGAGCATTTGCAAATGATGCTGATACTAGGGCATCTGCATTATTTTTTCCGCTTGCCAGTATTACAGTATCTGCTGAACTGAAGTATTTTTGGCTAATTTTGGCTGAAGTTTCATACCTGTTGCTACCTGCAAGTCTTTCAGTGTTTTTATTTGAAGCTTCTGGTTCATCATTTGTTAAATCACTAATTTTATCAATTTTTTTGGCATTCGTCCAGTCAAATACTAATCTAGCGTTTTGACTACCAGCACCCTTAACTAATTTACTATAGTCGCTTTCACCCTTACTAGCTATTGAATCCATTGCATCTACACTTACTTTTACAAAAATTTCATTCTCCTTAGTCTTATTTCTAGCAAATTTATACCTTCTTGGGAATTTTCTAAGATCTCCATTTAAGTCTGCTTCAGTAATCTCCTTATCTACAATAGCTTCAACCAGTGATGAATTTACACCATTGTCATAAATACTCAATCCATATAAATGACCTTTTTTACCATATAATTCAATTCCAGAGAATGTAAGATAGTACTCAAACTTCCCATCTTTTTCTTTAACGTAGGCTATTTTATTTATAGCACTGTTTCCCATTGATTGAGCCTTATCATATGTCTTATCCATCCTAACTGGAATCGCATATACATTCCCATCTTTAAAGTCTTTTTCTGTTATTATTTCCTTACTTTCTGACTTAGCCTTTTCTGTATCCTTTTTATCACCTTCACCGGATTTTACTCCACCTTTTTTAGCATTTAGAAGCGCAAATTTCAATAATAAATTCGCAGTCTTGTAATCGTCAATACTAGCATTGTTATTTTTAAGAACTTCTTTAGCATTCTTTAAGGCACTATTGACGTAGGATTTACTATCATCTGAAATCATACCTTCTGATATCATATGGTTGGCTAGGTCAACATTATACTGCAACAAATCTTTATTTGCCTTTTTAAGCTTAAGATCATCTTTATCTTTATCTATATCTTTATCTTTGTCTTTGTCTTTATCTTTGTCTATATCCTTATCAGTATCTTCAAGATTAGGATTATTAGTATTATCTTTTTTTATATACCTATAATCAATGCACAATACCGCTGGCTGTGTAGAATCCATACTATCATTATTGTATGGATCAAGCCCATTTAATCCATCCATGGCATCTACTTTAACCCTTACATATCTCTTAGGATCTTCTTTAAATGAATTAATACCTATTTCTATGGTTCTGATAAAATTCCTTGGAAGTCCCTGTAAGTCAGAGTCATCGTGAGTATCAACAATTTTAGCATCATTCATTTTACCTAAACTAGGGTCAGATAGCGACGGCCCCACAGTATCTTTAAGCGTATCATAGAACCATAATTTTGTTAGGTGTCCATAATCACCACCATATTCAATACCCTTGACGCTAAATCTAAGCTTTCTATTGCCATCTTTGTCAACAATTAATTTAGCCTTCTTATTCACCGCTTCATTAGACATTGAATTTTCATAAGGTCTTTCAAAATGTCTAGTTGAAATCAAGACATCATAGATACCTTCAGTTAAATTTTCAGATTTTTTCAACGTGCTTAAATCTTTAATGTTGGTTTCACTACTATCCATTTTTGCTATCAAAGAATCCAATATATTTTCCTGTTCATGTTTTTGCTGGTCTGTTCCAGATTTTGATATAGCTTCAGCTATTTTTATAGCCTCGTCTAATTTCTTTATTGATTCTTCAGTCTTTGTTACCCTTAAATCTACTGACTTCGCTCTTTTTATCTTTTTTTCTAAATCGCTCATTTGATCAGGTTTTTTTGGTTCACTAGGCTGGTCTTCGGGATCTTTTCCCGTATCCATAGAGTCCGCTTCAGCTATAATAATTCTCTCTTTTGGTTTAGAGAAGTTAAGCGCTAAATTAACCTGTTTCTTAGACTTATTTACAACTATCCTACCCTTATCATGATCATTTAATTCCTTAAGACTTCCATCTTCCTTTACAATAAATAACTTGATATCCTTTTTAGATATATTAGCTACTGGCTTTAAGTCACTTTCATTTATATTGTTGACAGCAAAAGGCACGATACCACCATCTGAATGAGCCTTTTTTTCAGTAATAGAGTCGTTGTGGTTGTCCCATCCGTTTGGTAGGTCAGCAGGTTTACCACTCCTATCTACTAGGCTTACATCCATCGCAAGGTACCTGCCAATTTTATTTTTATTTAGATAATCTTTAATCTTTTTATCCAAATCTGACACTGGTTCAGTCTTTAGCTTGGTATCATAATAGACTGTTGGGAAATAAAAATCTCCTCCCTTTCCTAGCCTGTTTATAGATGCATTATAGCGTTTTCCATTAACTATAAAATCTAGGTCATTGATAGTATCAACAGACTCTTTTTTAAGATTTAAATTATAGGTATATATGTTTTTTCCAAGCCTATCACCATGCTTTAACCTAAATTTCAAAACAAGTTTACCACCATCTCTTAGCTTACTATTATCAATGTATACTACCGAAGAATCTTGTTTTTTTTCACCAAATTTAATCCCTATAGTATGATTAGTTTCGTCATTTCTTGCAATGTCAGAGTTTTCATCAGGATCACTTCCATCAGTAGTAAATAAAATAGAATCATATGCACTATGTCCCACTTCTCTCTTCAATCCTATATAAATACCTAAATCATCCTGAGGAAAAATATTTAACAGGTAATTTTTAGTCGGACTTAAGGGTCTTTCATCTACTTCTCCATTAACAATACTTCCATTTAAGTATAGCTTGTCGCTAAATTCTCCACCATCTTTCAAGCTAGAGGGATCTATCATTAAAACTAAATTATAATTTTCCCTTCCACCTGTTTGTTCCTCAGATACTGCATTTAATTCTATTTTTTCTCCTAGCGTATTTAATACTGTCTTGCCTATAGAGTATTCTTGTTTAATGTTATCATGTTTACTAACAGATGTATAATCTATATCCTGATTTAAGGCTAGGTCCTCTTCCCTACCATCAACTACTCTTTTATAACTATAATTCGCTAGGGTATTATAATTTTTACTTTCCTTAGACCTTATTAATTTTATACTTAGTTCATATTTATTATTATCTTTTTTTTCTATTTCCCCATATAAAATATTGTCCTCATAATCAGATAGACCTGTTGCAATATTTTTAGGCTTTCTACTCATATCTACCAACCTAACCGGTATTTTTTTATTTGTTTCAATATTAGGGTAGGTTACATTTTCAGACTCATCTTCACTTAAAAAACTATATGTTTCTACTCGATTACCACCATAGACCTCTTTATTATTAAAAGAATCCTCCTTTTGCATCTTGAAGTTTCCACTTTCATCTGGTTGCTCAATCATATACATACTTCTACTATCCAAGTATCCACTAAACAACCTATAAGCCAGTGAAATATCATCCATGTCCAATATTGCCAAGTTTGGTTTTAGAGGATCTAATTGGTCTTTATTTTCATCCTTAAAATCTATAATATAGTTATCCTGTAACATTTTATAGTCACTAAAATTTCCATAATCCTTTACAGATTCTGGGTCGCCAAACATAGACCTAATATTTAGATAATAATTCCCTATTTCTATATTAACAATTTGGTCCCTATGATACTTTTTTTCACTCAAATTAAAATATGGTGTTTTTGACACAAAAAACTTCTTTTCAAGTGTATCTCCAGTGTCGGGTAATTCAACTTGTTTTGGCTGGTCTGAGGTTTGTTCTACGTCGTCAGCAAAAGCAAGCATGCCAGAGACTGGTAGCATTGAAACTGACAGTATGACTGCCAAAAACTTGTTTTTGATTTTTTTATTACTCTTTACCAATTTTCTATCCCCTCTCTAATTACTTTTTTAATACAAAAGTATACAATAATACTTGTTTCATCGAATAAATTCATATTTCTACTTAAATATTCTGTATAAAAGCCTATATTTTTCATTGTAGATTTTTTTTCTTTCTTTCTTAAGTAAGGTATCTTCATGTTTTCTATAGTATTCTTCTTTAATATCCTGTCTAACAGTATCTTTTATATTTTCAAATTTTTCCGAATACTTTTCTTTGTGTTTTAAATAGTAATTCTTAATTTCTTGATCAGATAAATTAGTTTTATTCATATATCTTTCTTTATATATACTATCATTTATATTGTCCCTGATATAAGTCCTAAAAAAATTATCTGGAATCTCGTATTTTTTGAGTAACTCTTTTGTTTCCTTTACATCTTCTGTTCCTATAAATTTATCAATCTTATCTTCACCTGGTGCAACATTATCTCTTTCATTGCTTGTAGTATGTATCTTGGTAAGTAGTATATTATCTACTACATTAGATATTAATTTATCTTTTTTCCTATCTGTGTTTGAGATTTCATTCCATTCTTCTCTTCCAAATAAAGCATCATACTGCATTTTTGATACTCTTATATAATCAGACACCTCTTGTAAATATATTTTATAGTTATCAGTTTTAGCAATTATGTTTTTGTCTGCATTAACTAAATATATAGCAACAGAAGATAATAAGATAAACACTAAAAGGACTAATTTTATATATTTTTTACTTACCATAACTTGTTCCTTTAAAATATTTTAGGGGGGAGTCCATCACCCTCCCCTAAAATGAATATGAATTACTTTAATACTTCTAAATCTAAATTCTTTTCACTATTTTTCATTACCCTTATGATAGCCTTCCCATTAAAGTATCTTCTTTCTCCAATGCTTTTAGCCTTGACACCATCAAATATAAATGTATCATCAACCATTTTTTTTCCAGGCTCGTCATTAAGATTTAACGCTTCTATGTTTCCTGTTATAAACAGCACCCTTATTTTCTTAGTATAGGCTCTCTTAAGCGTATAGCCTCCCTTGACTAAACCTACACCCTCTTCAAAGCACTTTTCAGCATGCTTACCCATTCCAGAGAATTCTTCTCCAGTCTGAATATTTTTCCAAACCTTAACCTTTACGTTATCAAGTTTTGGATCCTTAGCAACTGCCAAACTTGGAGTTGCAATAGCACCTACCAAAACTGCTGAAGCTAATACGCTTGCCAATTTCTTCTTAAAATTCATTGAAATACCTCCTTTTTAAAAAAATAATACTTAAAGATACTATTACCTTCACATAGGCAATACGTTTTCCTATCATCTATACAGAACTATATATGAAATCGTATAATATTTGATAGATCATATCGCCTATAATAAGTATATCATATATTTATCGAAAATAAAATTCATTATTTTTAGTTATTTATTAACTATATTTAGGTTTTTTAAAATTATTGATGCCTAAATCCATTTATAATGCATACCGCCTATAAATTTGAAACCCTACTAAATAGTGTCACCAATATCTTCCCCTGTCTTATATTAATATATACAAAATTTACTTAAGTAAATCTATTAAACTAGTTTTAAGTAAAGTATAGGGGTATAAAAAAGAGGCCTTGCCTTGGCTAATCGTTCCTAGGCAAAACCTCGTCTATTCTCTTATCACTTAAAACCACTTATACTTATAAGTCTAGAACTTCCTTGTATACTATATCCTTTTTTAACTTCCTATCCTTGGCTACCCTTTTGATAGCATCTTTTTTTGATAGACCCTCTTCCATTAGTTTGATGACATAGGCCCTCTCATCTAAATTCTCATAGCTATCCTTATTATCAGGTCTTATCTCATTTGACCCTTCAATTATAAGTATGTACTCTCCCCTTGGGTCATTATCCTCATAGTAGGCCCTTACCTGACTTATCTTTGACCTCATATATTCCTCATGTTTCTTGGTTAACTCCCTGCATACGGCTATTTTTCTATCACCCAGGATCTCCTCTATGAGTTTTAGACTTTCTTTTAACCTATGTGGGGACTCATATATAATAAGGGTCCTCTCTTCGTACCTTATTTCTTCTAGTCTTCTTTTCTTGCTCTTTTTATCCCTATTCAGGAAACCCTCAAAAGCAAATTTCCAGCTCGGCAGGCCTGATCCAACCAGGGCAATTACAAAGGCCGATGCCCCAGGTAGTACCTCTATGTCTATACCATGGTCTATACAAAGGGTTACCAGGTCCTGGCCAGGATCTGAAATGCCTGGCATACCTGCATCACTTACCAGGGCTATATTTATTCCCTCTAGTAGCTTATCTATGAGTATGGGTCCCTTGGTCAGCTTGTTGTGTTCATGGTAGCTGGTAAGGGTCTTATTTATTTCAAAATGATTCAATAACTTTATCGTGTGTCTGGTATCCTCTGCGGCTATTAGGTCGACCTCATTTAGGACCCTTAAGGTCCTATAGGTGATATCCTCTAAATTGCCTATTGGTGTAGGACACACATACAGCTTACCCGCCATATCATATTTCCTTTCATTTAAGCCTGGCCGATAAAGACCGGACCTTTAAATATCTACACTTTGATTAGAATATATTGCTTTCACCTCATCAGTATAGGTTCCATCTTCATTATATATATACAGGGGGCTTAATACCCTTATCTCCGGCTTGGCACTCTTTACATACTCTATAAGGACCATCTTTGGTGCAGAAGCCACCCTAGAGTGGACAAACCTGATCCGCTTGGCTTCTAACTTGTAATTTCTAGCTATGGCCAACATGTCTACCAACCTGTTAGGTCTGTTGACCATAAAAAACTTACCATTTGGCTTGACTAGGTCAGAGGCCACCCTTATTACATCTTCTATATCACATTTTAAACCATGTCTGGATATGGCCTTTTTGTCATTTTCATTTATTAGCCCGTTAGAATGCATATAGGGCGGATTAGATACTACTAGGTCCATCTGACCCTTTCCCAAAACTCCTACCGCATCCTTCATATCCACATTTAGGATTTCTACCCTGTCTTCTAACTGGTTTAATTTAACAGACCTGGAAGCCATTTCTGCAACTTCATCTTGGATTTCAATCCCTATAATCTTACTGGCTGATGACTTGCCTGCCAGCAGGATAGGTATTATACCTGTTCCTGTTCCTAGGTCCACTAGCTTGGCATTTTTCTTAACCCTGGTGAAATTGGCCAGGAGGACAGCATCTATCCCAAAGCAAAAGCCCTTGCTATTCTGTATTATTCTTAGCCCTTTGAACTGAAGGTCATCTATCCTCTCATTTTCCAACAAATTTATTTCCATTGTATTGTTCACTTTCAAGCCTACTTTTCTCTTTCAAGTTTTTTCAATTCTGCCAAGGCTTCCTTGTCCAACTTTTCCTGGTTAGCTTGCTGGATATTGTCCTTCTTTGATGCCTTGATAACCTTATAGTCACCCTCAGCCAATACTCCTACAGTCTTGTCTTCAAACTCAACCTTTATATTCTCTAAAAGGTGGTTTACATCTATGACCTTACCCTTCTTTTCAGTAAATAGGTCTTTTACCAACCATCCTACTGACGGCATTTTCTTTACTGCATCTGCATATCCCTGGGCCTCATACTTTAGGCAACAGAAAAGTCTACCACATACACCGGATATCTTTGCAGGATTCAGTGACAAGCCCTGGTCCTTGGCCATCTTAATGGATACAGGCATAAATTCTCCTATCCATGTAGAACAGCATAAAGACCTACCACATGGACCTATAGCATTTAATATCTTAGCCTCATCCCTAACCCCTATCTGCCTTAATTCAATCCTTGTCTTGAATATGGCAGCCAGATCCTTTACTAATTCTCTAAAGTCTATCCTTCCATCTGCAGTGAAATAGAAGATCAATTTATTCCTGTCAAATGTGTACTCACAGTCAATCAGGTACATTTCTAGCTTATGGTCCTTGATCTTTTCATCACATATATCGAAGGCTTCCTTTGTCTTAACCTTATTTTCTAGGTAGGTTTCTGAATCATCATCACTTGCAACCCTAATTATTGGCTTTAGGGGGCTGATTAGGTCTTCTTCCTTTACCAGTTTTGGACTGATTACTATCATACCATATTCTAGACCCCTTGCCGTCTCGACAATTACATCATTACCTATATCCAATCTCAAGTCTCCTGGGTCAAAGTAGTATATCTTCCCAGCAGGCTTGAATCTTACTCCTACTATTTTTACCATTAATTTATCACCTCATATATATTTAAAGCCATGGCCTCAATTGTCGTCACAAAGTGACAGTTTGCTGTCAGCTTTGTCTGACCTTCATCCAAAAGGTCCATTATCTGTCCTAATTTGAATATGCTGAGCTTTCTGGCTAATCTTCTTAATAAGTCTAACCTATCATAATTTATAATCAAACCAGGGTCTATCCCCTCTTTCAAGAGTACAATATCCCTTATATAATACCTGAATAAGTCTATCAGGTTGGTATAGTCCTTGGCATAGGCCTTGAAGTTTTCTCCCATCCTGGCCAATTCATACTTGTTTTTATCTATAAATATAATTTCCAAATATGACTCCAAATCCTGCCTCATCAACTTGAGATCTTGACTTTCACATATATCAAGAGCCCTACTTGCACTTCCCCTCGAAAATATACTTGCAACCTGGGCCTGGTCATCATCTATACCCTTTTCGGACAAGATAGCCCTTATATCTCTGTTAGTTAGGGGGGCAAACTTGATTTCAAGACACCTGGACCTAATAGTATCCAATAGGGCCTGGTCATTTCTCGTTACAAGTATTATTATACCATAAGCTGATGGTTCTTCTAAAGTCTTTAAAAGTGCATTTTGGGCCTGAATAGTCATTTTATCCGCATCATCTATGATAAATATCTTATAGTCACCATAAGGCTTGATACTCATATCTCCTATCATGTCCCTAATCTGGTCTATTTTTATACTATTTTCACCCTTCTTTACCCCTACGCACTTATAGTCTGGACTATTTTCCAGCCTGAGTCCTAGGAGGCTTTCAGCAAAGTCTTCTGCTACCATCTTCTTGCCAACGCCTTCAGGACCAGTTAATAAGTATGCATTTGTAATATTTCCTGTCTCTATTGCCCTTTTTAATTTGGACTTTACAGATACCTGTCCTAGAATCCTTTCAAACATTGGCTACACCATCCTTATAGGTCTTTCTTCCTAGATTCTATAGCAGAGATAACCCTTGAATATATTTCTTCGTGAATCTGGTCTACAGACCTCATATTCCTATCTTGGTCAAGGCAATTCACTATGTGCCACTGGTACTTGTCTGCCACAAATTTTGAATTTTCATATGTCTTTACCAAGTAGCCCTTGTCGCTCTCGTGGATATCCTTCTCACTTTCATTAGTGAACTTGTTCTTCCTATCCCTAATTAGGTCCTGGCTAACATCCACAGGAACATCCAAAAAATATACCTCTCTTGGCCTTGGTAATTTATACAGGCCATATTCATAGTGATCTAGCCAGTCTAAGAAGTTGGCCCTTTCACCTATATCATCCATCTTAGAAGCCTGGTGGACCATATTGGAAGTTGTGTACCTGTCAGCAATGACAATTCCTCCCTCTCTATAGAAGTCCTCCCATTCAGTCTTGTAGGATGCATACCTATCTGCTGCATAAAAAGTTGATGCTATATAGGCATCTACATCGTCTGCCTTCTTGCCAAAATCTCCCCTTAGGTACATCTTGACCAGGGCTGACGAATCAGATTCGTAGTTAGGGTAGGAAACCTTTATTACCTTGTAGCCATCGGCCTTGAGTCTATCGTATAATAACTTGGTCTGGGTTGCCTTTCCAGACCCATCTGTCCCACTCTCTATTACAAAAATACTTCCCTGCATTTCTTCTCCTCACTTTATAACCTTTATTGTTTCTAAACTATGGCTTTCCATACCATTAATATCTATATTTATGTCCCTAGCCCTGACCAAAAAGTCTATCAGATCCTGGTCTACAAGCTCTCCAGGTGCCAAGATTGCTACACCTGGTGGGTAGGGAATTACAAATTCACCACTAATCCTTCCTAGGGATTCCTCTATCCTTATGTCCTCCTTGTCAGCATCAAAGGCCTGACTCAAGTCCATGCCCCTTTCTGGAATAGCGACTGGCAGATCAAGGCTTATTGGCCTACTCCTGTATATAGACCCTATGCTTTGGAACCTTTCTTGTCTAGCATGTTCACTGATATCCTCCTTGAAATCAGCCAAGACACTAAAGAGCTTTCTATCTAGTATATCCTTCATTGCAACCAGTGTCTTGTCAAAATCAGACTTGGTATTTGCAATGGTAGCCAAAAAAAGGACCCCACTGTAGTTGGATAGCTCCACCTGTATATTATACCTGTGTCTTAGTACTTTTGCAAAGTCATAACCGTTAATTCCCTTTTCAATAGTATTGACAAATATCTTACTAGGATCGCTTGTAGTAAATACTTTATAGTCCTTAAGGCCGCGCTTAAACCTATATATATTATTCATAAGGTTTTGCATCAAAACCCTGCCACTCTTTTCATATATGTCATAGCATACTTCTATGCTCATCAACATCACATAAGATGGACTAGAAGTCTCCACCATAGATAGGACGCTTGTTAGTCTGGCAGTATCCAAAGCTCGTTTCCTATATATCAATATAGAGCTTTGAGTAAGACTAGGTAGAGTCTTATGGACACTCTGAATGACCATGTCTGCCCCACTATATACGGCAGATTTTGGCAATAAGTGGCTAAGTCCAAAATGAGCCCCATGAGCCTCATCAACTATTACCAGCATCTGATACTCATGGGCAAGCTCTACTACCTGATCAATATCCTGACTCATACCATAATAGCTAGGCCTAGTTATAAATACAGCACTAGCCTGGGGATTAGACCTAATGGCATCTAGATAGTCTTCTGGCCTGGCCCCCATAAGTATATTATTTTCCTTGTCTATTTCCTCTTTAACAAAAATAGGCTTTACCCTAGCCAGGATACAGGCATTATAGGCAGACTGGTGACAGCCCCTATTCATAATTATAGATGTCCCTGACTTACAGGCAGTCATTATTGCGGCCTCAATACCACAGGTACTACCATTAACAAGATAAAGAAGGTCTAAGGCCTCCCTATCTACTGGGTCCATATCAGCTAAAAGTATCCTCTTTGTATTGTCCTGAGACTTCCTTATTACGCCCTGTGCATTGTGGAGGTTGTCAGTTCCCAAAATTTCAGTAGTATCTAATTTGTATAATTTATCCATATACTTATCATAGCCAAGCTTCTCATAGATTTTACCATACTTGTGACCAGGCATATGAAAGGAAGTCAATTCTGACTTATATATATAGGATAATTTCTTATAGATAGGCATATCCATAAAAGCTACCTCCAAAGTTTTAACTTATTAAAAACGCTGTCTGTCTATTCGTTCTTTTAAAAAGGGTTAGATATTTATTGTATTAATAAACGTTTCTACTAACTATTATAGCCTTAAATTCACCTCTTTGTATACAGGTAATTTATTACTTACTACACCTTCATATTAATAGGACAATACTATAGATAAGTATAACCTTGTATACAGGTAATTTATTACTTACTACATCTTCATATTAATAGGACAATACTATAGACAAGTATAACCTTGTATACAGGTAATTTATAATGTACTATATGTGACTTTGAATCACTACTTGTATTTTTAATATTTATTAAAAAAAGACTCTAGTAAAAACTAGAGCCTAGTC
>ERZ772999.1509-NODE-1509-length-13571-cov-4.140574_pt1 | contig 13571 bp, 13 predicted proteins | sample MGYA00511467_ERZ772999 | MGnify/ENA primary metagenome ERZ772999 (study PRJEB29015, sample SAMEA2738064) | human oral metagenome | biome: human oral; feature: human-associated habitat; material: saliva | place: China | collected 2218 ...
AAAAATGTGGGGCAAATGATGGGGCAAATCAGTTATAGACAAGCAAAAAAGCCTTATAAATCAAGGCTTTTTCCTGTTGATTTAGATGCCCCCTGCAAGAAAATTTTCATTCTTGTATAGAAGAAAATAGTAATAAATACTTGAAATAGAAGGATTCTTATTAAAAATATTTTTCAAATAAAAGTGATTTGAAATACAATTTGGTACAAATTTGGTACAAATATAATTTTCTTAGTAAGGTCTGTTTTGAAAAATCGTGTTTTCCATTAGTAGAAAACACTCAGGTTTCAGAGCAAGTTTCTTAGACTAGCAGTATTTCAACAACCAGCTCTTCTTCAACAACTAGTTCATCATCAAAGTCTTCTGAGATTCATATTATTGATACTATAGTAGAAGAACTTAGAGATATGGAGGATAATGGAACATTATATAAATGGATGTAAAACAAAAAGTAAAGAGAAAATGAATGGATCCTTAGCTTAATTTTTACAAAAGAAAAAATTAAGTCGAAAATTTCATCAGTATACATATTTTGAAAGCCTGTAATTTAAACCTATAAAAATATTTCAATTATTTATATTTCCTCCTACTTAATATTCTTCTTTTGTATAAAATTAAGTTCTTATTTTGATTCTCAGAATTTCGTAAGTTGTTGTATTCCATAATCCATGATAAAACTAATGGAATAATTAATGAACTAGCTATAAATTCCAATATTTCAGTGCTTTCAATTTCCATTTTGGCAAGAGGAGAAATACGGTTGAAAGTAACTAAGCTAATTAATGCTAAAATGAATGAAACTCTAAAAATAATAACTGTAACTTTTCTATCAGATAATTTAAAAATCCAAAATTTTAAGCCTTTTAATGATTTAAATATTCTGTATATAATGATTAATATATAGAATAATATTCCGATTATCAAGTTACAAAAAATATAAAATATATCATACAGTACATCAATAATAATGAATATAGTACTTGATAGGTAAAACATAATTGTTTTCTGTTTATTTTTTCGGAAATAAGAAATTGTATTATATTCTCTAATTTCTTTATTAAACAAATATTCAATTCTAATAAACAATTTTTTCGCTTTGTTACTTAAAATAGGATTTATAATCTTGGGAATTATTTGTAAAAAGAATTTAATGAATTCGAACAATAATAAGCCTGATAAAAATATTGAAAGTACTGAAAAAGCAAATAGGAATAGTAGCAATAATAGGTCAGAGATAAGCCCGTTTTCAATATTACTTATATAATTTATTAATTTGTTAGGGATTTTGTAAGTGAAAATTAGAGAAATGAAATAAATAAAACCTAGAATAACTTCCCACTCTCCAATAGATAGATTATCATTTTTAAAGCTATTTAATATTTTAACGAGCTTTCCAGAATAAAAATAGCCTTTATTTATATTGTCTACTACTAATAAAGTAATTAAAAAAAATATTACAATATGGTTCTGTTTATAGAAAAAATACAAAAACAACAACAATATACAGGAAATGCTGAATATTGAAATGATTGTATTAGTTCGTCTTTCCAAACTAGAAGTAATATTGGTAGTTTGCTCCTTAGAAGTTTGTTTAATTAGATTTCCATGATTGGATATTATCTTTATAAATATAGGAATAATCCCAAAAATAAAACATTTACTTAACAAAGCTTGAAAAAACAGAAAATAATGCATTTACTATCCTAATTTCTTATTATATTTTTCTTGCTTAAATTATACCAAAAATAGTACATATAACGAAAAATCAAATTAATCAGTTACAATTAAAGTATGAAGTTTATATTCACTACGACTTTCCGAAAAAGATATATTTTCTCGAAAGTTGAGAGTTTGAAATGATGAATATGCAAGACTTGATTTAAGATTCTTTAAGTCTTGTTATACATAGAAATATTGATTTTAAAGGATTTAATCTTCTATATAATTAACAATTTTTAGATGTATTACACTATATTGGACAGTAAATGGACAGTGACAGAGTGTTTGAAGGAGAGAAAAAGAGGCCTAAGTGCCTCTTTTATTAATTAACTAAGACTTATTTATTTTAAGTTCCTGGGTGATGTATTTACTAGAAATAACTAAACAGTCGTTGAGACTTTTAAAAATATATCTAGGTTCTTCAAGTATTTCTGGGTCTTGAAAATTCTTTTCAAACTCCACATCCCATATATAAATTCCTTCAGGATGTTGGTATCCTGCTAAATATCGAAGTAGATTTCTGAATTGAGAAAAGACATGTCTATCGTCATCATTATCCAGGAATAGATAAGCTTTGTAAAAAACATCATCAAAGCATGTTATGATTTCTAAGTCAATCGGTTCAGATTCATCATGTCTTGAGTCTACATAAGAGACAGTTTTTCCACTCACAGAAGCGAAATCTTGAAAGGTTTTGACGTATAGATTTTTATCTTCACGTGATTGCTCATGTTCAAAATCCATTTTCTTTTCTTCGATATGATTTTCTATTTCTAATTTTTTTTGCTTATAAGCATTATGGTTAATAAATATAGTAGTTAAAATTGTTGCACCAACTGATATTAGAGCGGTTGCAATTACATCAGACATATAATGCCTCCTTTATATACTTATTTTTTACTAGTCACATTTTTAACTAAAACGGCTTAAGAATTAATGAGAGAGTAGATGTTTAATGTTGGGGTTTGTTCTAAGAAATCTTTGATAATCTTCTTACAGGAATATGGTATAACGGTTCAATATAGTAGAGTTCTTTTGCGTAAATAATTGCTACAGCAGATGACTAAATATTTAAATTTACCATCATTTAGATTTTTTTGGTTAATTCATCACCTTCCAATTTTTTTCTGATCGACTAAAACAAAATTATTTTCACTGATAAAATGACCGAAATCTGCCTTTTAAAGTCCTTTTTTATTTTGATCAGATCAGGCTGGACAACTCAAGCTCAATAAATTTAGCATTCATTTCTTGCTATAATTAACGGGTGGATTATATTTTTCCTTCGACTTAATCTTAACTTAGTTTATCTAATTTTGAAAAGTTTAAAAATAAAAATAGGTAGTGTGAAATAAGTTATGTAAATACTTAAAGGAATAAATCTGTTATAGTAGAGTTGCAAAACATTACTAGAAAGAGATTTATTCCTATGACTCAGTTTACCAAAGAACTACTTAACTTCCTAGCCCAAAAGCAATTATTTGATCTCATAATACTTCAATGAAAATTCATATGTTCCTTCTTTGTCATCAGTATCAATAAAATCCAGTTTAGCCTTTGTACCTTTTTTCCAATTGTTTACATTTATATAAGTTGTATTGTATAAAACATCATTTTCATCAAACAAACTTACTTCCACAGTCAATGCATCTATATCATATCCGGTTGTGTTTTCAACAATTGCTGAATATTCTGCTAAATAGGAATTACTATCATCTGGTTTAAACTCAGCTGAATTGATGATGTTTTCTAAATCTTTACGAACTTTATTATCACGTTTTACTTCTTTTCCTCCCGCCAAAATTTCATCTAATGTATCTTTATCCTGTACAGGAATTTCAGAAATATTATTGATCTCAACCAATAATTCATAACGTTCATTTTGATGTTCGCTCCACTGATTTTCAAAAGAATCTGCTCCAAAATTAGAAGCTATTTCCTTGCCCTCTTTAAGAACATTGATGTATCTAATAGCTAATTCTTTTAATTTATCATTCTTGAATTTTTTATCACCATAATCTTTAACTTCGTCTAATTCATCATTAACCCATAATTTATAGTTTTTAGCTGATTCCTCTGGATCTTTATCACTATCCTTCCATCTTCTATCTAACCCTTTTGATAACGAGGTAAGGAATTCACTATCATAATTTTTGTTTTCAGAATTCGAGGCACAACCTACTAATAGAATTGTTGAAAGAACTATACATATTACTTTTTTAAACATAAATTCTCCTTGATTTCACTATTTAGGATTATTATACCAATTGGTAAGTATTTTAGGCAAGAATTTTTTTACCTTATATAGATTTTAGTCTTAATCATAAAAAATAAATTGTATAAGAATAGTTGTATCTTATATGATAGTTGATTACTCAATATAGTACATAACATATTTTTCTTTATAAACAATTGTAGTATAATTTTATTTATCATAGGAGGAATAAATGAACGATTTTGAATACGGCTTACCTGTAGCTTGGCTAGTAGAATTTACTGAAACTTTAAATGAAGTTTTAGATTTTAGAAAATTTGATGTAACTTTAGATAGTATAAATTTAAAACCAAGTATAGAAAACAATAGACTAGTTGATAAAATTAAGGATGAGTTACCAAGCTTCCTTCCTTATGGACAATTGAAGAGTAATAAGAGTCCAATCTATTTTGATTTAAACTATCCAGATGATTGCTTAGGCATAGTATCATTTAATAGCAGAAACTATATTGATGCAGACTTGTTACATGAATATTTTGAAAAAATGGATTTGCTGAAGGAGGATGCGCCAAAAGAATATTACAGCGCTCTCATCAAGCAATGGATTAATGACGCTAAGATTATTGAAAATGAAGTTAATCTACTTATTCGTCAAATAACAAAAAAATATTTGAATCAGTAACACTCATGTTTCAAAGTTAGTTTCATTTTTCCACAAAAGGGACTTAACTTTTAGAACTGAAAATAGTCTAATTTTTTCTTTTCTCATGTTATAGCTTTTTATCATTTAATTTTATTTTTTCGAAAAAATGATTGCTGTTATAACAGACATTTTTAACATTTTCTATTATAATAGACATTTTTGTTGCAATTCTGTAATTTTATTTTGGTATAGTATATTCAAATAAGGAGGCAGACATATGAAAAAAGTAATTAGTGTATTGTTCTCAATGCTAACAGTTGTTCTTATATCCGCTTGCTCTAGTCAGAGCAACAAAACATTAGATGGTGAGTATTACTGGATTAGCGAAGGAAGAAATGAACGAGTATTTTCTATTTCTGGAAATAAGGGAACAATTGATAGTGGTGAAGCTGATACTTTTATTATCAATAAAGAACATGAAACGATTGAATTGATGGGATTACAAATCATAAATCGAAGCGAAAGCTATACATTTAAAGATGGAGTATTTACTGTTGATATTAGTGGAATAAAACATGATTACTATTTGAAAGGTAGTGACGCTTATAATAAAGCATTAAAAAAATATGGATACGACTAGAAAGGATTTATTATGGAAAACTTAGATGAGCAATACGAAAATTTGTATGACTTTATCAAAAATCTTGAAATACTAATTCAAAAGAATGTTTTTGACAACCAACGTATTGAAGAGATAAGTGTATTTGGAAAGGACGTTTTGAATCTTTGTAAATCAAGAGAATTCAATATTAACTCGAATGATCTCTTGTCCCTCAATTCTTTTGTTGAATTGTTTATGAAAGCAAATGAGTCTTCAAAAGGTTATCTAGCTTTACAAGTAGAGAGATTTTATATTGAAGTCATTGAACCAACAAAGGATGAATTATATTAACTAACAAAGATTGAGACTATTATAATCAATCACCTATCTACAGATTAGGTGTTTTTTTCTTTAAAAGTTAAATTAACTTACCGTTTAGCTGATATTCCTCACCATTTAGGATTTTATATTTTTTTATAGACTGTATTTGTTATTATAGATTCATGAAAAATTTAAAAGAAAATAATATTAAAAATGCTATTTGGCATATTAAACGTCATTGTGAAATTATTCAAAATTCTCCCGAAGAAAAAATTAGAAATCACTAATTATTTCATCTACAGGCTAGCGTAGATTGTTTGAAGCGCGTTATCAATAACGAAAAACCCTATCCGTGGATGGACAGGGATGAAGTGTTTTAAATACTTCGAGGAATTTTATTACTTTCAGTTCAGATAGTCAAAGAATTATAAAGTTATTTCTATTCTTATAATTTATGATAACAATTTTAATCCCAGAATTCTTCAACTTGCTTACTAATAAAGTCACGATTAATCCAAAAACTCTGTTTTGTCATATAATCGTCGGAAAAATCTTCTGGTTTATTTTTCCATCTAGCTTTAACTGGCAGATGACTAGAATTAGGGCCTTTTACATAGCTACTCTTACTTGTATGAGGTCTGATGTGCATTATACTCCCTGTATCAGATGCTTTTGGTAGATTATTTTCAATTCTCCAATTATTGCCCCGTGAAACTTTTTCTAATTTGACGCCTTCTTCAATAATTTTTTTAGTGCGACTCCAGACTGATTTTGCTTGGCTTTCAATCAATTGCATTGGCATATACCAAAACTTAGCACCTTTCAAAATATATTGTCCATTAATATTTTTAAAGACTACAAATAAGAACTTTGTTTGTTCTAGTTGATTATATAGTTCTGATTCATTCCAAGGTGTATTTACTAATTCCTCAAATTCAAAACTAGGGAGGCTCATGTGTTGTTTGGGTACATTATTGCCTTCTAATCGAATCGTTTTCACTTGGATCCCAGCTTTAGAAAATTCTTCAGAATCTTCTGGGTTGTTTCTGATTCCCAAGATTGAATTTATGATTATTGATTGTAAATGTTTCGGATTAGTATTAGTATTAATTGAAAATAGATTTGCTAACTCTGTTGTTGACTTTCCTTTATATTTATCTACTTTCGCAAGAATGATTTCCTCTAGTGATTGTTTTTCTAGTTTTTTGTAGTCAGTAATGATAGACTCACGATTATTTTTTACTTCTGAACTATTGTTGAAATAATCTACTTGAATATTTGGATCTACCATATCCCCGTAAATATAATCTTTAACCAGAGTTTTTAAATATGAATTTTTCAGAGCAAATGCTCTTGGTTTTGCTCCGCCTACATTCAAAGATGGATGTTGAGGAGTTATATCTGTTGCTTTTTTAGCTTTTGTACAAGCTTCAAGTATGTTTGTTAAACTTCCTGAAAGATCATTCGCTTTTCCTTCCTTTATATATTTGTGAATTAACTCCCAGTCCTTTTTTATAATAAGCCAATCTTTATCAGGAACTTTAAACTGCATGGCTTTGATAAATTTAAATTCAGTATTTTTTAATCCTTTTTCATAAAGATAAAAACCGATTTCAAGGACTTGATTTTTCTTATAAAAATTACTCTCATTAACATTGTTTAGTTCAAACTCAGTAATATAATTAATTTTGTTTAGAACTAAACGTTCTTTTGCGGTGATACCATCTCTAACTCTTTTTAGAGGAGTTGCTTTCAACTCTATGCCAACAGCACTCAAATCTGCTTCGGCGAGACTATTCTTTTCAACCCCAAACCAAGACTCCCAAGCATCACCATAGATTGATTTGTTAGCCGTTTTTTTATTTGGCATTAAAGCTAGCAGTTCTCCAACTGTTTTTCCAAGAGCTTTAAGTGCCCAGTTATGTACATCTTCTCTATTGTTAAACTTCATTTTAATAGAACTCCCTAAATTTTATGTCTATTTTAACATAATTAATTCAGAAAGTTGATCGATTTTTATTTTTTTAGTATAATAGTTAAATAGACTGTTTACTATATCTCTAAAAGGAGAAAACATGAAAGTATTAGAATTATTTGCCGGTGTTGGTGGATTCCGAATCGGCCTTGAAAACTCTGATAAAGATTTTTTTAAAACTAAATGGGCTAATCAATGGGAGCCTTCACGTAAATCACAAGATGCTTTTGAAGTTTATGACTATCATTTCCCAGATAGTGAGAACTTAAATATCAGCATTTCAGATATCTCTGATGAAAAATTTGCATCTATGGATGCCGATATGATTGTTGGAGGTTTTCCTTGCCAAGATTATTCCGTTGCAAGAAGTAAAAAGAACGAAAAAGGTATTGAAGGGAAAAAGGGTGTTCTATTTTGGGAAATCATTCGGGCAACTGAAAATATCAAACCTAAATACCTCATTCTCGAGAACGTGGATCGACTTCTTAAAGCTCCTTTTAAACAGCGAGGGAGAGACTTTGCAATCATGCTTACGGCATTCAATAATTTAGGATATTCAGTAGAATGGCGAGTGATTAACGCTGCTGAATACGGAAGAAGCCAACGCCGACGTCGAGTTTTCTTTTTCGTTTATCGCAACGACACAGATTTTGCAAAAACTATTGATGAAAAATATGAGCAAAATAGTGTCGTGTTTGAAGAAAACAAATATGATGAGTATATTTTTGAAACAGGTTTGTTTGCCACTCAATTCCCAATAAAAAAATTCCCAGTTAAAAATCGTCAGGTCTTCTATGAATTAGGAGAAGATATTGTTGATGTCTCTGATAACTTTACTGGAACAGTTTGGAATACAGGGGTTATGAGATATGGAAAATACTACTCTATCGATACTGAGCCTGATTTTGATAGAAAACCTATTACTCTAAGAGAGATACTTCAAGACGAATCTGAAGTACCAGAAAAATATTTCTTAACAGATCCTGATAAGTTGGAAAAATTCCAGTTTTTAAGAGGACCAAAACGAATTGAACGGACATCTGCTGACGGTCACACTTATATTTATTCTGAAGGTGGAATGGCTCCGTATGATGACTTAGATTTGCCTGGACGAACTATGCTCACTTCTGAAGGAACCGTAAATCGTTCTACTCATTTTCTTAAAGTAAATGATAAGTATCGTCTAATTACTCCGATAGAAGCAGAGCGTCTTCAAGATTTTCCAGATAATTGGACCTCTAAAAAGAAACTAGCAGATGGATCTATTGTTGAAGTTTCTGATAAAATGCGTATGTTTTTTATGGGAAATGCTTTGGTAACAGAAATTGTAAAAGAGATTGCAAACTTCATCCGAAAAATAGAAAAATAAGAGTGCTAAGAGCTCTCTTATTTTTTTCATTATTTTAAAGACTCGTTTATTAATTTTATTAAAAGAGACATTATATTTCTTCGAAAAATTCTTAATTATTGTAATTATTATTAAAAAACCACTCGTAGGATCTTGAAGCAATTATTTTAGTCTCTGCGAAGTCTAACCCACCACCGACTAATCCTCCAACAATTGGAACCATTTTCCCAAAATTAAATATTCCCTTAGTTCCAAACTTAGTTAATAATCTAAATCCTACCTTTTGGTTTATTTGGGTGAGGACCTTACCAGGAATTTTTTCTATCATTTTTAGAGCCATTTTTTCACAAAGTTTTATCCCAGTCCTTTTTAATATTTGATTAATTGCTACACCAGCTAGACATGCATATACTAGCGTCTGAGTCTGATCGCTTTTTAAATCATAACCAGCCATATATGCAGTACATGCGATCATTCTCATCTGTACATATAATACATTGGCTATATTAGCGGGAATTGCAACTGGTAATGTTATAATCCCCCCAAGACCACTAATAACTCCCGAGGTTGTACACTTTAATATTTGATTATTTAGCATTTCTTTACAAGCTCGTTCTTTTGTTTTGTACTTACTTAAATAATCATTCGCGAAACTTTCAATAGGTGGACTAACTAGAGGGATGCCGTCTAGTATTTTTTTATATGAAGCATCTAAAAAATTCATAATATCTTGTTGTGAAACAATCTCATTTTTTCCCATAATCTAGTACCTCAGCCATTACTCTTTAGTTTTATACCTCTTAGTATTATATCATTTTTTTATTATTTAATTCTTTAGTTATTAAATAATAAAAAGGATTATTAATTATACTTTATTGGGATAAAGTTTCCAACAACAATTCCCACAACTCGAGGCTCTTCATCATATGAAAGAAAAATATCTTGATATTTTGGATTTATAGAAACTAACCGTAATCCATTCTCTTCACGATAAACTCGTTTAATAAAGGTCTGACTGTTGCAGATAACTGCATAAACTGCTCCATCATAATCAAAACCCGTTTCTAGAATCAAGGCTACAGAACCATTTTCATACTTGGGCTCCATGGAATCCCCTGATACCCAGGAAGCAAAGTCGTGAGCCAATTCTTCGTCAAAATAGACAGTATCATAGTTCCGATCATTATAAACCGATGAGCCAATACCAGCAGACATTTTTTCGTAAACATGATATTCGTATAGTTGTTCTGATATTGAATCAACGTTCTTACATGTTTCTTTTTGAACTAGTTTTCTGACATAACTAAGTGCATTATTCTTACCTTCATCTGATAGAGTATTATATAGTCGGACGATTTCAATCTCTGTGAAATAACCTTTTGGAACATTTAGAATCTGCTCCAGTCGACGCACTTTTTCTCTAGAAGGTTTTTTTATTCCACGTTCCCATGCGGAATAGGCTTGATAACTAATACCTAATTGATTCGAAATATCTTTTTGAGTCATTTTTAGATTTTTTCTACGAGCTTTTAGTTTTTCTGGTTGATACATCGTTCACCTCACATTAATAGTAATTTCAATTGAGCTTTTTGTTTTGCCTCTTTGTCTGTTAGCTTATTCTTATCCCAAACATAAGCTATAGATTTTCCTTTGTTATAAATCAGCCATACTCTTAGATTGTCACTACAAGTCTTTATTGATTTCCAATTCTCCTGATTAAGAAGTTCCGGATATTCTTGACTAGTAACGAAGCCTCGTTGGTTTACAGACCGCTTTATTTTATTGGTAAGCAAAGGTTGATAATCGTTGAACTCCTTAATAATTTGTTCCTTTATATTGTGAAACAAAAGGAGTAGAGATGCATTTTGTCCATCAATATATGTCTCGATAGCATGCTTAATGCAACCTTCTTTTCTAGGATAATATTCTCGTAAGAGATCTAACAGGCGAAAAAATAGAGCTTGCTTTGAAACATCCAGACTATTTTGAATGTGTTGAAAGGTGTCGCAACTATAATATATCTTAGACAATAAAACAATGTCAGGCATTAATACAATAGCGGAGAAAATATTTGCCTCTCGTTCTAGCAAATTTTCTTGATTATCAATAGATTCTGCAAAATAATTACCTTCATGCTCTAGTATAAAATGACCTAGCTCATGACACAGAGTGAAATTTTGCTTCACTACAGGATCTTCTTTCTCATAAGAAAAACTAACACCTAATTTATCAATAATAGTTAATCCTTCAATCTTACAATTTGAAAAGTGGTGACTAATCACTTGAATATGGTATTTCTGAATACAATGTTGAAAGAAGTAGTTAAAATTATAATTTAGTAACGAAACATCATGATCCTTCATGTACTGATATAACACGTGTTTTGTATACTTACTTATTCTTGTATACAATTCATCCAAATAATGATACCTCCTTTATATATGATCTGCAAAACCAAACTAAACCAAATTGATTGAGTTGACCTTGTAGAAAAAGTGGACACTTGTCCACTAGATCTCACATGATTCTTTCTTTTTCAAAAGTACTTTGTGTTTAAAACATTTCCTATCAGAATAGATTACTAAAACTTCAGCTTCACATTTTTGGGGATTAGATATCCAGTCGGGGCTAGCACCCCAAATTATCTTTATATCAGATGGAAGAGATGATAAGTTACTTATCAATTCTTTTGGTTCTATTTCTTCATTCGGATAAAGAATTAACTCATCTATGAAAATTGGGATGACAGATGAATTACTCGTATATAGCTTGCTAGAAATATAATCAAGTAATATTTGTAATTTATCTATAACTTTTCGCCTACGTTTTGAGAGCCACTCAGAATCTCCTTTTAAAATAGCGAAAATAATTGCCAATATAGAAATACGTTCTATACCTGTAAATAGTATATTTCCTAATGGACCAAGTTCCGTTTTTGGGATAGAAAACAAGAATAAAGGTTTTAGTAACTTGGACTCGTTAATAAAAACAATAAATAGATACAGAAAAATCATAAATATGTTTACTTGAAATTTCAATTTAATTTCATTTGATTTTCCCATATATATTTCTGTGTTTTTTTCTAATTTTTCTAATTCGCTAATAGGAACTATCCTGGAAAGAAATAGTATATCTTTCGATAAAATTTGATTAATTACAACAATAATTAATAATACTAATGCCCAGTAGTCTTTATTTATAAATCCAACTAAATATACTAGAATAGTAAGTATAATAGTACTCCGATAATTTAAACTAAAAAATTTTAACAGATAGTTTATAGAATATGGTACCAAATATAATACAATTATAAGTAGTATAAAAAATTTGAGAAACAATAAAATTAGAGATTTATCCCCTTCTAGGGAAGAAGAAAATCCAATTAAAAGAAAGCATAGCAACCAAATCTCTAACCAAGTAATAAAATAATAAATCCTATTAATATCAGGGATACTGTGTCTTTTAAACCATTTTCTAAATATATGGAAAGAAGATTCATTAACCCATATAGTTCTATTTTTACTTATAAACTCATTAGTTTGAAGGATGATAAAGAGAAGAAAATGACTTAGGCAAAAAAATGAAAGAATGGTAAAAGAAAAAATATTAAAATTTAATAAATTCTTGTAAATAGATACATCTATTAGTAACATCATAAGAATAGGGAAAACTAAATCCAAAATATTTAAATTTTCTTCTCTAGGAATAATTTTATCAAAACTAGTAAATGTTAGTATTTTATCGTCATTATTAAAATAGAATTCAAACATGAATGTATGATTGTCTAACTTAACTTCTTTTTTATTATTATATTTTTTATAGACAGGATATTTTTCCCTCTTTCTCTCAGGCAATGAGAGATTTTCTTGGATAGTACTGTTTATATCCTGAATCAACCATGAACAAGTTGAATAAAATTGATCTTTATTTAAGAATTCTTGATTAAGTAGTTCGTCAACATCGATTAAAAAATTCTCTTTATATTTTACCTGAAGAGCGCTATCTATATTATTCGTTAGTTCAGTTATCGTAATTTTTCCTACTTTTTCATCACCTACCAAAACTAATTTCCCTCCTCAAAAGTTCTTTTTCGTTCTTCCATAAATTCAATCAATTCTTTTTTGAAGATTTCTTTTTCTTCATCGGTCAAACCTCTTGAATTCATACGGAAAAGCAATTCAATATTGTCTAAATCATCTGATTTTTCTTCTGAGTTCCCAACTAAATAGTCTACTGAAACATTCAAAACTTGAGCGATCTTAACTAAATTATCTTGAGTTGGTTTTTTTACTCCACGCTCCCATGAAGCATAAGCTGGTTGCGAAATTCCTAGTTTTTCAGCTACATCGACTTGTGTAAGATGTGCTTGTTTTCTAAGGTTTTTTAATCGTTCCGAAAATTCCATTTTAAACCTCTAAAATTTTTGTCTTATTTTCAAAAATCTCTTGACAAATATAACTGATAGTTATATACTAAGAATATAGCTGATGGTTATATTGGACTTAAAAATAATAACACCTAACAATCGGCATTATGATCATTGAAAATTAAATAAAAAGTGCGTCTGACAACCAGAGGGCTGATCATCAGAACAACACATAAACTTCGTACCTTTATTGTAAACGTTTTGATATTAAAAGTCAAGTCCATTTTGTGGTTGAAGTGAAGATATAAAACAAGTATTTGTGGGCTTCCACGCATTTCGGACTTTCGCACTTTTCCGAATAGTAAAGTGAACTGGCTTCGCCA
>ERZ772999.1512-NODE-1512-length-13564-cov-2.531868_pt1 | contig 13564 bp, 10 predicted proteins | sample MGYA00511467_ERZ772999 | MGnify/ENA primary metagenome ERZ772999 (study PRJEB29015, sample SAMEA2738064) | human oral metagenome | biome: human oral; feature: human-associated habitat; material: saliva | place: China | collected 2218 ...
CCTTTTGCAATGCAAAAGGGCATCTTTTAGAACGCAAAAGGGCGTAGATTGAAAAGCAGAAAGAAAATAAATTGACAACATTAAAGTAAAACATGCTTCTCAGACAGTCTCCCCAAGCCCCGAAGAGTAGCCTCCCCAAGCTCCTCAAGGGAAGAGAATGTGCAGATGAAAAGTGGAGAACTTGGTCTTCCAGGAATATCGCCGAGCTCCTCCGGAGGGAGAGATTACTTTGTGGGGTATGGCAAATCCTACAGAGAAGGTGGGGCATTAACGGCAGGATGTGGACTGATTCAGTTCGGAGCTTATGCTACTTTGGTTCTTATAAGGTTAGGAAGAAAAAGTGGCAATATTGCCAAAAATTCTTCGTAAAATAAGATGAAACAGATACAAAGACAGTTCTATTTACAGCAGCTGATTGACGGTAAACAAAACGGTTTGATAAAGATAATCACAGGTATCAGGCGGTGTGGAAAGTCGTATCTTTTATTCAAACTCTTCACGCAATATCTTCTTTCGAGTGGTGTTCAGGACGATCATATCATCCGAATTGCACTGGATGACATTGAAAGTAAGGAGCTGCGTGACCCGCTTTTGCTTTACAAACACATCAAGGGTAGGATGGCAGATGAGGAGTTGTATTATGTTTTACTTGATGAAGTGCAGCTCGTTCCACAGTTTGAGGAGGTGCTGAACAGTCTTCTTCGCATGGATAATGTTGATGTTTATGTGACGGGAAGCAACTCAAAATTCTTGTCTTCTGATATCATTACGGAGTTTCGGGGGCGTGGTGATGAGATTCATCTGTATCCTCTTTCGCTCTTGGAGTACTGTGAAGGCACCGGACAAACAGCCCAGGAGGCATGGAAGGACTACTATACTTATGGCGGTTTGCCCCATGTTCTGGCGCTTGAAACGGAGAAAAAGAAGGTTGATTATCTGACAAATCTTTTCGAAAGTGTTTACCTTATTGATATCATTGAGCGGCAACGCATTAAGAATCAGGCTGAGTTTGCAGAGCTTGTGCGTATCATTGCTTCGGGGATTGGTGCACCAACGAACCCTACGAAGCTGTCGAATACGTTCAAGAGTGTGAAGAATGTCGCAATAAATTCAGTGACAATAGAGCGTTATCTCGGGTTTATGCAGGATGCTTTCATGATTGAAAAGGCTGAGAGATATGACGTAAAGGGGAAGAGATACATTGGTAGTCTGGCAAAATATTACTTCTCTGACCTCGGACTTCGGAACGTAATCTTAGGCTTACGGCAGCAGGAAGAGTCGCACATCATGGAGAATGTGATTTACAACGAACTGCGTATGCGTGGTTATAAGGTGGATGTTGGCTTTGTTGAACAGCGTTCTGTCGATGGTGAAGGGAAGTGGAAACGCCAGCAGCTTGAGGTTGATTTTGTTGTCAATGAGGGCAATATGCGTTATTATATACAGTCTGCTTTGGCTCTTCCAGATGCCGAGAAGCGTGAACAAGAGATGGCTTCACTGCTGAAAATCAATGATTCTTTCCAAAAGATCATCATTGTCAGGGATGATATTAAGGCTTGGAGAGACGAAAATGGTATATTGACAATGGGACTATTCGAGTTCCTTTCGGACGTAAATAGTCTTCGATTGTAAGGTATTTCGGGATGTTTTAGGAAGAAAAAGTGGCAATATTGCCATTTTTTCTTCCCAGAAAAGGTATGGTGTTTAGTGTATTACCTCATCCATTGGCATGTCCGTTGGCTCCGTAGGGATGTGCGGTAGGAACTGGAAAGGGAAGCAGATGCCTACTTTTCGGGCTCTTGTCATGAGCGGGAGGAAGCGGTCGTAATAGCCTTTCCCACGTCCGAGGCGGTTGCCATCAGCATCGAAAGCCATACCAGGGATGAGTGCAAAGTCGATATTCTCATACTGTGTGAAGGGCTCACCCGTAGGTTCGAGGATGCCATAGGAGCTGATACGCAGCGAGTCAGGACCCGTATAGCGGCGTATTTCCATCTCTGTTTCGCTGATAACGACAGGTAACAGCACCGTTTTTCCCATTAAAGCCAAATGGCTGATGAGGTTGTGTGTAGCAACCTCATCAGCCATTGAGTTATAAAGCAGTACGGTTTGTGCCGTCTGTAGTTGTGGATGGGCAAGTACTTGGCGGATCAGTGGGTCGGATTGTCCGACCAGTTCCTCCGCCGTGTAGCGTGCTTTCGCCGCCCTTACTTGCTTTCTCAGATCTTTTTTCGATAGTTTTTCCATTATCTTCGGTTTGCTTGTGGCGTGTTTCTGACTGTCCTTGCCGGTGCATGTCTCGGCTTTGCAAGGTACTTTGTGTGGTTTTTGAAGACGTTCAGTGCCGCCTTTACCGTCTCATCGGAGAGGTTCAGGTATTCAATCCACGCCTGTTCGTCAAGGATATTATAGATGATTCTACTGTCAATGTAGTTCTGTAGCAATGTATGTGACCGCATAATCATCAGGTTCCGACGCCGTAATCCGTAGCGCGCAGCATAGTTTGCGAAGTCGTTCACAAGGTTCTGACGGTCGAGATAGTTCGCTAATGGCATCATTTCCGTGAACTTACTCAGTATCGGACGGTGCTCATCGGTGTAGTTAAAGGCGTATTGCAGGATCAAACCGCTCATCGCTGCCTCCTTATAATAGGATGTAACGTGCGACGTATCCTCTGGTACGAAGATGTCAGGGGTGATACCTCCACCGCCATATACGGTGCGTCCGTTGTGTGTATGGTAAGCTGGTCCGACGTGTTTGATGCTGTCCTGTGAGAAGAACTCCCCATGACGATAACGTGCAAGGAGGTCGTTTTCATAGTCAGCATTGTCCCCTGGCTTGAAAGGTTTCTGTATGCAACGGCCTGAAGGGGTGTAATATCGAGCCACAGTGAGGCGTATCATACTGCCATCGGGGAACTGTATCTGTTGTTGCACAAGTCCTTTACCGAACGAACGGCGCCCAACGATCGTTGCACGGTCGTTGTCTTGCATCGCACCAGCAAATATCTCGGCAGCTGAAGCAGTACCTTCGTTGATGAGAACAACCATAGGAATGTGTTGATAACTACCCTTGCCATTGCTTCGATATTCGGCTCTTGGACTCTTTCTTCCTTGTGTATAGACAATCAGACGGTTCTTGGGTAGGAACTCATTTGCCATCTGTACGGCAGCTTCGAGTATGCCTCCACCGTTGTCACGTAGGTCTATTATGAGGTGATCAGCCCCTTCTATGTTCAGTGTTTGCAGTGCTGAAAGCATCTCAGCATAGGTCCTTTCACCGAAAGACTTCACCCGAATGTAACCCGTTGTGTCGTTGATCATGTAGCAAGCAGAGATACTATTTACGGAGATGTCACCACGTGTGACCGTGAATACCTTCACTCCTTTCTCTCCAAAGCGCTTCACTCCAATCAGAACCTTTGAGTCTTTCGGACCTTTAAGACGGTGCATCGCCTCCTCATTGGTGACGATCTTCCCAACGAAAGGCTTGCCATTGATGCTCACTATCTTGTCTCCAGCAAGCAAACCAGCACGGTTGGCAGGTCCATCCTTGATGACATTCTGCACACGAATGGTATCATCACGGATGATAAACTCAATACCTACACCTGAAAAGGAGCCCTTTAAGTCGTCAGTAGCAAGCTGAACGTCCTTCGCACTGATGTAAACAGAGTGCGGATCAAGCTCCGCCAGGATCTGAGGGATGGCCTTTTCGACAAGACTATCGATGTTTACGGAGTCAACATACTGATCATCGATGATGTGAAGTAGGTTACTCAGGCGGCTACTACCGCTGTTTATGATGTTAAGGCGGTTCCCTGAGAAGTGATTGGCATAGAAAGTACCAATCATAATACCAACGACAACGCAGAGCGCCATCACCAATGGCATGAAATGGTTGTTCTTTTTCTGGTTCATAGTTCCTTATATTCTACTTCAATTCCTGCCCGTTCGAGTAGGTCGATACCATCTGTGAGGCGGTATTTCTCCCCATATACGACCCTGCGTATGCCTGCTTGGATGATGAGTTTAGCACATTCTATGCACGGAGAGGCTGTGACATAGAGTGTAGAATCCTCACTGTTGTTCCCGCTTCGGGCGAGTTTCGTGATGGCATTGGCTTCTGCATGGAGCACATAAGGCTTCGTTACACCTGCTTCATCCTCACAAATGTTCTCGAAACCACTTGGTGTTCCGTTGTAACCATCGCTGATTATCATCTTATTTTTCACTACTAAAGCACCTACTTGGCGGCGTTGACAATAAGAATTCTCTGCCCATATGCGTGCCATACGTAGGTAACGATAGTCGAGAAGGTCCTGTTTTTTATCTTGTTTTGTTATCATTTATGTAATAATATATCGTAGTTCTGATGCCTTTCTGAGCCCTTCTGGGTTGTTTTCTGCACCCTTTCTGCGGGGAGGAGAGGGCAGATTGCGTGTGGAAGGGGCAAGTTTATCTTCCAAAAGTCCAACCTTCCAAGCCCAAGAGTTCAACGTTTCAAGCTCAATGCTTGATGTTTTATCTTCTAAAAGTCCAACGTTTCAAGCTCAAACGCTTGATGTTTTATCTCTCAAAAGTCCGACTTTTCAAGTCTTGAATCTTGCTATCCGACCTTACTTTGTTTACTCTTTTGCTCTACTTTGTTTACTCTTTTGCTCTTTTTTCTTTTAGCTTTTCCGTACTATTCCGTCCCTTTCTATCAGCGCATCGATGGTTGGTTCCTGTCCACGGAAGCGTTTATAGAGGGTCATTGGATGCTCCGTTCCACCCCTTGAGAGGATGTTATCACGGAAGCGTTGGGCTGTTTCCTGATTGAAGATACCCTCTTTCTTGAAGACACTGAAGGCATCTGCATCCAGCACCTCAGCCCATTTGTAGCTGTAATAGCCTGCTGCATAACCGCCAGCCATGATGTGTGAGAACTGAACTGTCATACAAGTATTGGGCATTTGTTCACCAACAATGGCGTCAGCCCATGCCTTTTTCTCGAAAGGAATGATGTCTTCAGTGAACTCATCACGCTGTGTATAGTAAGCCATGTCGAGCAATCCGAAGCTCACTTGGCGCAGACAAGCCGTTGCAGCACCGTAGTTCCGACTGGCAATGATCTTCTCTATCAGTTCATCGGGCATCGGTTCACCTGTCTCATAATGGAAGGCGAAGGTGCGAAGGAAGTCCTTTTCCACTGCAAAGTTCTCCATAAACTGTGACGGAAGTTCGACGAAATCCCACCACACGTTCGTCCCTGACAGGCTCTCGAAGCGTGTATTGGCAAACATACCATGCAGAGAATGTCCGAATTCGTGCAGGAATGTCTCCACTTCTCCTAACCTTAGCAGTGCCGGTTTGTCCTCTGTTGGCTTGGATAGGTTCATCACCAGCGAGGCATGTGGGCGTATATTCTTTCCTTCACGGTCAATCCATTGTCCTTGGAACTCTGTCATCCATGCTCCGTCACGCTTCCCTTTGCGTGGGTAGAAGTCAACATACAGCACGGCAAGGTAGCTCCCGTCCTTGTCATACACCTCATATGGGCGTACGTCAGGATGGTATACTGGGATGTCTTTGTTCTCCTTGAAGGTGATACCATACAAGCGTGTAGCCAGTCCGAAGACCCCTTTGATGACGTTGTTAAGCTCCAGATAAGGGCGTAACATCTCTGGATCGAGGTCGTATTTACGCATCTTCAGCTGGTGAGAGTAGTATGCTACGTCCCACGGCATGACCTTAAAGTCGTCGCCTTCCATCTCTTTTGCGAGTGCAATCACCTCGTTTCGTTCCTCAATCGCCGTTGGTTTATAGGCTTTGATGAGGTCGTTGAGTAGTTTATATACGTTCTCTACGGATGTTGCCATGCGGTATTTCATCACGTAATCGGCGTAAGTATCATAGCCCAAGAGCTGTGCCATCTCCCTGCGAAGGTTGATAAGACGCTGGCAAACCTTAAGGTTATTCGTGTCATTGTCCTTTATGCAGAGCGTGTTATGTGCCATATAGAGTTCCTCACGTAGCTTCCGACGGGTGCTATACATAAGGAACGGACCGTAACTGGGGGCATCCAAGGTGAACACCTCCATGCCGCGCTCTTTGGCAGCCTCTTGTGCTGCTTCACGTGCGGTATCAGGTAGTCCGTCGAGGTCTTTTTCGTCAGTAATGTGCAGTGTATACGCCTTATTCTCCTTCAAAAGATTCTGTGAGAACTGTAGGGAGAGCATCGAAGCCTCCTCTGTCAGCTTGCGAAGGCGGTCCTTTCCGGCTTCATCAAGTAGTGCACCACTGCGTACAAAGCCGTCATAACTGTTCTCCAAGAGGCGGTTTTCCTCAGGAGTAAGTGCTCCGTGATGTTCGTAAACATACTTAATACGCTCGAAAACCTTTGGATTCAGACTGACATCATTGCTGTGTTTCGTCAGGATAGGGCTCATCTTCTGCGCCAAAGCGTCCATCTCGTCGTTCGTTTCAGCGCTTAGCATATTGAAGAAGACACTCTCCACCCTGCTCAGAAGGTCGTAATAATGCTTTCTTCCCTTCACCTCATCCTCTGGAATAATGGTATTTTCAAAGGTTGGTTCATCAGGATTATTGATGATTTTCTCAATCTGTTCGTTCTCTCTTCGTATGCCTTCCATCATCGCTTCCTCATAGTCGGCAAGCTCAATGCGGTCGAAAGGAACGGTGTCATGCGGCGTATCATAGGGTAAGAAGAAGGGGTTTACGCGCCCTTTCTCCTCTTTTATGTCTTTATTCATGTCTTTGCTTTCTCTTTATTAACCCACAAAGTTAACATAAAAATTGGACATATTACATATAATAAGGTGTATTTTAACGCAATTTATTGCGGTGTTTGTACCAGTGTTGATACTTTTCTGCAATCCCTCGAACCGTTCTTTGCCTTATTTCTCTACACTTATTAATCCCCCTTAACGTCTCACGGGCGTCTGGAGAGGATAATGTTAACCTCGCTTTATTCAGTGGGTTATAAATAAAAAATCAATTAAAAGCAAGCCGTTTTTTCGTCTGTTTGGATGTAATAGACTTATCTTTGCCACTGTTTAATCAATAATATTGAAATCATGAAAAGAAGTAATTTGTTTAAAAAAGCGGCATGGGCACTCCTGATGCTCGCAGGATTATTTACGTTTGCTTCGTGTAGCAGCGATGAAGAGGAAGACTATAAAGGCAGTGACAGTACCGTTGTAAATAACAAAGAGACGGAGTTGAAGCTGCACGGCACATGGCAGTCGACCGAAAATGGTAGTTATGTAGTTCTGAGAAACCCAAAGACGGGGAAAGAAACGTTAGTACAATACCGTCGACTTGACGATAAACTCATCCCTTATCTCAATGGTAAGATAGCCGATTTGGATACCCTTGCCGGACTGAGTCGTGAAGATTTGGGCGATAGATACATCCGAATCCAGTTCCAACCAGAGGGAAAACTGCAGAGTTTTGAGCAGAAAGAGAACGGCTCATGGGAGAGAGATGACGATGGAACCTACGGTTTTAACGACGATGGTTTCTATATGAAGATTGGCGGAACGAACTATACGAAGTTGCGCATCACGAAGTTGACGTTGACAGAACTTGAACTTACGGAGACCACTTTTGATGATCATGACCTCAATGAGGTGGTTGTTAAGAAGGTCATCCAGTTCGTTCGGGCATGAATGGAGCGCAACTGGGAGTTGCCAAAGAGCCTCTCACCCCACCGAAAGAAGGTGGGTTGAGAGGTTTTTTTGTGTCGGTTCGCCAGCTTCATCTGCGTGCTTACAAGTTGACAAATAGCTGAATTGCTTACTTTAGAACAGGAATCTACAGGTTGATAAATAGCTGAATTGCCTGCTATAAGGCAATACCTTGACTTCTAAACTTTATAATTTTGAGAATAAAACACTGACCTTTAAGCCCAATTTTTCATCCTTTTCTATCCCCAACATCCAGCATTCCGTATCCCGCCAGGCACATCCCCTCCCCCTGGAGGGGCTTGGGGAGGCCGTATGGGGAGGCCGCTTCTCTTTTCTTAGCTCCGCTCTTTATTTGTCAAATTCTTTCCCTCTTGTTTTTCAATCTACGCCCTTTTGCGTTCTAAAAGATGCCCTTTTGCAATGTAAAAGGGCATCTTTTGATGTGTAAAAGGGCATGTTTTGCAATGCAAAAGGGCACCTTTTACAAGCCTGTTTGTAACTAACTGATTCTCTATAGGTTACAAAAGCGATTTTTAATGATAATGAGCTGATTTGCGAACAATAGTGACGTATAATTTGTAAGAGTATTTCAGCAGCCTCTCCCCAACCCTCTCCGAAAGGAGAGGGAGGACAATTAGCGAGATTCCCTGGTGTGTTTGAGAGTGCAGAACACGGTGTTTGAGGATTTTTGTGGAGTGGTTTTGGGGTTAAAAAGTAAACGAGTTACGTGCTCTAAACTACGAATTTCCGAATTACAGATAGGTTATTTGCATGCTTTAAACTACGAATTTACGAATTAACAGATAAGTTATTTGCATGCTTTAAACTACGAATTTACGAATTACAGATAAGTTATTTGCATGCTAAAAACTACGAATTTACGAATTCATAGATAATGAATTGTAAGCTAAAAACTACGAATTTACGAATTGAGAAGTAGATAAATTGCGGGCAATTGCATAAGATATCACGAGTTAACGAGTAAGTGATTTGTGTGTTTTAAGGTATTGGTTTGGACCGTAAACATTGGACTTTAGATTTTAAAAAGCTAAGGAGTTGAGTTTTAATATTCAGAGGAGTTAAAGTCCTTTTAGTCATTAAAAACCATTCGTGGGAAACCCTTTCAGATTTCCAACAACGCCTTTGACGTAACGGTTTTTATTCCTTTTAGAACTCTAACTCCTCCAATTATTTTATTTTTTCATCGGAAACACGTACCCCGCCAGGCACATCCCCTCCTTCGGAGGGGCTTGGGGAGGCAACTCTTCAGGCTTGGGGAGGCATCCCCTTAGGGCTTGGGAGACTGTAACTTGAGGCTATTCAGCCACCCATATCCCACCGTATCCTCTCACATCCCCTCCTTTCGGAGGGGCTTGGGGAGGCTCCTCCTTTCCGCACTTGGGCTCCTTCTTTTCGGAGCTTGGGCTCTCCTTTCTTACTCTTCACGCTCCCATTCATCCCAATCACTTACCTGATCTTCCTCAAATGGGTTGGGTTTACTTTCCGCATGGTCACCCTGGTCGGACGCTTCAATCATGATTGATTCGATATTTACATGATGAATGGTAGCCAAAGGCTGTATATATATCTTCTTCATTGCTATCTTTTTATTTTACGGTTATCTTCTTTCCATTTACGATGTATATGCCTGTCGGCACGTGGAAGGCACGTGTCTCACCAGCTTTCACTGTGGTTCTTGCCACCATCTGTCCCGTCAGACTGTGTATTCTCACCTCCGTATCCTTCTTACTCTTGGTGATGATGGTGTTATCAGTTGTGGTAACAGCCAGCGTCACATCGTTGTTCAGTTCGTCAATACCCGTTGGTGTCTTGTCATCCGTAGTATCATCGAAGGCTATTTCCATTGTTGTGAACGCCTTAGCTGCCGCTGCTGGCGACCCGTTAAACTTATAAACGGCACGGAAAGGCCACTGATAGAGCACGTCTTTGCGCAGGTTTCGAAGGGCAACAAACTTATTATATGAGAAGTAGAACACGTCCTGATTCGTTGCTTTGTTCATCCTTACACCCGAATAAGTGTGGTAACTTGTGAGGTTTGCTGCCGCCCCGTCGAGTGTGTTCTGCACCGTTTCGCCCGCTATGAGTTGGTTTTTCGAGTTTGTTTTCTCAATGAAAGCCCCCTTCTGACGTACTGTGAAGAGCACCTGCGGAGTAGCATTTGTACGAGGAAGGCGCACCATGTAATCCGTGTTTGCAGCTGCATCAGCCGTCAGTTTACTGAACTGTGCCGTGGCTTGATAGTCCGTTCCCTGCATGGATGGCGTACTGGTGTAAGTCAGTCCGTTGTCTTTCATCTTTCCAACGGTGAACTCATAGAAGCCGCCGAGGTCGTCTTTATGCTCGCCATTGGCATCCACTGATAGTGCGAAAGGCAGTACAATAGATGCATAAGTGTCGGTACCATAGCCCTGATAAGTCACCTGACGTGCGTATGTAGCATACTTATCTGCAGCGAGCTGGATGCTGAATGGCGCAAAGAAAGGATTCTTATCAATGAGCTGGAAGTCGACAGGTGAGGTGAAATCCGTTGTACTTCCTTCCTTCATAACAGCCACATTGTGTGTCGTTGCCTGTGCTGCTGAACGGTAAGGGAGGTATATGATAGCGTTCTTAGCCAATGGGTTACGGAACGTGTTCATGCTCATTATGCCCGTTGAAGCATCATTCGTGCTACCTATAACACTGAAGAGTTCGGAGTTATCAACGTACAATATCTGGTCGAATGACGCTGGAGCATTGCTTCCACCGAGTGCTGTTGTCATGGCATCTTTTATCTGTGAGAGTGTCAGATAGCCATAGGAAGCATTGCCTTCCGTGTCAAATCCGGCATCAGTGGTTGTGATCTTCGCCCCATACATAGCCTCTTCGTTGTCCTGATCAGCAGCCGTCTTGTAGTAATTGGTCTTGTCATAGATCTTCGTCCACTCCACTTTCGGTGTGTAATTGCCCGTTGTCAGCTCGATATTCGTGGTGTAATAGGCATAAGCATCGTGCTGTTCCTTCTTCGTTGGAGCAATGTTGTATCGCGTTTCGTCCTTTGTGAAGAGGTAAAGAGTCTTCGTTTCGCCTATCTGTACCACAGCGTTTGCGGCGTTGAAGTTACCCCCTTGTGCTGTATAAGCAGCTGCACTGAACGGCGTTTCAGTAAGGTAAAGCGTCGCAAGGGTGTTCCTGTTACGGTCGAGCTCCGCTGAATTATTGAACAAGAAAGCCTTGTTACCCGCCACTTTCACGTCTATTTTGTCCAGATAAGAGTGGTCCGGGTCATATCCACTACCGTAAAGATCGTTGCCATTGACGGGTGTATACTTCGAACCTACAAAGCTATAACGCACCTTTCCATCACGAGGATCACAGTTAAGGTAGGTCTCATCGGCAAAGAGTGACTTCAGATTGCGGAAGGAGAAGGTACCTTGTGAAGGCGTTGAGAAGCCGAGTGGCACTTTATATACAAAGAGATCGCCACCCATTTTGAAGTCTGTTGCATTCGTAAACGTACGTGTCATCTCCTCACCTTGCGCTCCTGTGCACACGATATCTGCCGTACTGACATACGGATTCAATGGTTCCATCTTCACATCTACGTTCACTAACGCCATACCGGTGGTGTTTTCAATTGCAAACTTCACTGCATCGTTGTTCAAACCACTAATGCTGAAGGTGCCATTGCTGTTGGCTGCCGACACGTTTTCAGTCCTTTCAACCGTTGTTCCGGTCTTATCGTATATCTTCAAGGTGAAGTTCTGCGGTGTGAAAGATGACCCTGCAGCCTCACGTTTGGGGTATTCGCCACGTGAATAATAGGAAAGTACGGTCTGTGCAGCGGTAGAACCTGGTGCAGAAACATACGTTAGATAGTATCTTGAACCATAGTTGAGGTTGTAAAGTCTACCTTCTGTATCGAAGAACCAGTTCATACTGGCATGTGAAATGTTTGTTGTTGTCGTGATGGAGTAGTCGTTTGACGCTGTGCGTGCCCCTACTGTGAGATAGGTTTTCGACCCACCTGCATTCTGTATGTAGATACGTCCCAAGGCATCTTGCTCCCAACTGGAGGCTGAAGAGGTCCATTGCAGGTACCTGTCAAGGTATGTATTATCCTTACTTTTCTTTATTCTGAAGCCCCGTTGACTACCAGATTGACTCGTACCATACGTATATTTAAAGGTTGCACCAGTGATACGATAGCCCACAGGGACGGTGTTTGTTGTCCCGTCAGCGTATGTATTCACAATCTTTGTAGGTGCTTCTATGTAGTAAACACCGCTCTTCAGCGCATTCCAGTTGGTACTTCCCGACTGTAAAGCAGAGATGTATTGATTGCTTCCTGTTGTCTTTTTCCATGTTCCGTTCTCAACGGCTGACTCGTGAAAGAGCTTCACCGTGGCTTCCATCTGCTTGATATTGCTTGGCATATAAGCCAGGAACTTCTTGCCATTCTTCTCTATTCGTTTGATTTCTCCTACATCAATCTTACGTGTTTCGAAGCCATTCTCCACGAGATTGGTCAACTCTTCCGACACGTTTGACGGTGAAATAGACACTGGGAACTCCACATCCGGAGCGATATCAACCTCGAATGACTCGTATTCAAAGCCTGCGAGCGTGTTGGAAGTGCTATGATCACCAATGAAAGTGAAGTAAATCACGTTGCCAAGGTTATCCGTTGTCCCATTACCACGCGTCAGTTCGTAGGTCTTTGTCTTACCATCACCAGTGTGATAGATTCTGATTGGCGTACCAATCCAGTTCATATCGGAATTGCCTTTACGTGCATTCTCCGCCGCAACGTCCGATTGTGGAATCTCACCGAAGTACCAATCCGACGTCTGTAGCCATGTTAGCTTCTGTGTTCCATTGGCGAATTGGAAGGATTTGTTCAAGATTTCGTAGTCAGCCTGCCCATAGCTACCTTTGAGATTGTTCTTGATGCGGATGGTGTACTTCGTGATGCGGTATCCTTTTGGCACTGCCAGAGCAGCGAAAGAGTTAAAGATACCCGTGATGTGGACCACCCTGTCATCGTCAATACTGGTGGTGTTGTGATCGTAGAAACGAATGTTTCCCGTGTGATTACGCATCAATCCGTCGGCAGAAAACACTGGTTGGTCGGTTGTTGTGTACGTAAGTGGGGCTTGATTGTGGATAAAAAGCGATCCATAGCCACCCTCCGAACCAGCCTCAAGTGCACTCTCTGAGCGCGTCGAGATGATGTTTCCGGATTTAGGACTAATGGTTACTTTTACAGCCTTACTGCCTGTTTGCGCAAAGGAGTTGATACATCCCATGACCAGCAAGAATGTAAGGGCATACAACTTGCAATGATGCAAGCCTAAAAATGTCCTTTTTGGTTTCATTTTTTAATCTTCGTTTAAATGTTATTTATAAAAAAAGTAAATGTGTTATCAGTCAAGAAGCAAGTTATTCGGTTACAAAATTATGAATAAAATTGCGTATTATATGTACCAATACAGTGTTATTAATGTTGTTTAACACATTCATTTAAACCATGAACATTCCTTTCTCACAGCGTTTTACACCCTCTTTTTGAGTTTCAGAAGTACACTATCACGATTTAATGTTAAATCTTTTTTTATTCATTTATGCATAAATCTGTGTGCCACAGCACTGGTTGCGCTATTGTTAATAAGATTAAATTACTTTTTATCTATGTGATTTTTTGTTTCAATAGGCAAACAATTGCCTCCCCAACCGTACGCATTGCCTGCCCCAAACCACGAATTTACGAATTAAGAGATAGATGAATTGCAAGATAAAAACTACGAATTTACGAATTACAGATAGGGGAATTGCAAAATAAAAACTACGAATTTACGAATTGGGAGATAATTA
>ERZ772999.1519-NODE-1519-length-13537-cov-5.966029_pt1 | contig 13537 bp, 4 predicted proteins | sample MGYA00511467_ERZ772999 | MGnify/ENA primary metagenome ERZ772999 (study PRJEB29015, sample SAMEA2738064) | human oral metagenome | biome: human oral; feature: human-associated habitat; material: saliva | place: China | collected 2218 ...
GAAAGATTTGATCATGCGGGAAGTCCATCCCAAGGACAGCCGTGCCAACATCATACTTCTAACGGATACGGGGCTGCAAAAGGTCAACCAAGCCCTCCCTCTAGTAGAGGGCATTGATCAGGCGTTCTTTGGAAAATTAGAAAATAATACAGAAACATTAAACCAACTCTTAATGGAACTGGAGGCAGAAAATGACTAGATTTTGGATTGGTGTCGTATCAAAAGAACATGTACTAAGAGGTGTAGAGGGTGGATTTTGTCAAGTCTGCCATGGAAAGAAAGCACCATTGAACCGAATGAAAAAGGGGGACTATCTTCTGTACTACAGCCCCAAGTATCAGCTGAATGGTCAGGAAAAGCTGCAGGCCTTTACAGCAGTTGGCAAGATTCTAGATGACACAGCTTACCAAGTAAAGATGTTTGAAGGCTTCGTCCCATTTCGGCGAGATGTCAGCTACTACCAGCCTGCCAAAGACTGCCCCATTGACCAAGTCCGACAGCATCCTCAGTGGCGCCAATATGCTTCTCAGATAAGATACGGACATTTCGAAGTTTCAAAAGAATTTTTTCTCTATGTCTTTGAACAGATGAAGGAAGAATAGGAGGCTGGGACATCCCGACCTCCTATTTTTTCGTATCCGATATCATATGCTCTATAATTGTTTTAGCAGGAATTATGGAGTTTTTTAGGAAAAATCCTATCTACCTTACTGAAAAGAATAAATCAAATCATATCACAAACCGCCTAGAAAGACCAAGGCTTTTCTGATCAAAATAATACTCTAGGCACTTCCACTTCATCAAGTTTTTTAAAAGAAAGAAAAGATCCCATTTACCCCCTTGCAAACCTTTTCACTTTTTGCTAGAATGATGTCAAAAAAAATAAGAAGGACAAGATTATGCCACAACATCTCTTTAAAGAATTAGCTCAACTGGAGCAAGTGGAAGCTCTGGCTCTCGGAGGCTCACGGGCCGGCCAGCATTTTGACCAAGACTCAGACTATGATGTCTATGTCTACCTAAGCGCTCCTCTTGAGCCAGCCATCCGCCAAGAAATCCTCAGCAAGTACTGCTCCTATATGGAAATTGGCAATCAATTTTGGGAACTGGAAGACGACTGCGTCCTCAATAATGGTATCGAGATTGAGCTGATTTACCGCTCGCTGGATGACTTTGACCAAGACCTGCAGACTGTCGTTTTAGAGCATCAAGCCCAGAATTCTTACACTACCTGTATGTGGTACAATCTGGTTCACAGCAAGATTCTCTACGATCGAGACGGCCGCTATGCTGCTCTCCAGAGCAAGTACAGCCTGCCCTATCCAGCTGAGCTGAAAAAGAATATCATCAGTAAGCAGCTCCTACTTCTTGACCAAGCTATGCCAGCTTTTTCAAGGCAGATTAAAAAAGCCCTCAAACGCCAAGATCTGCTCAGCATCAATCACCGCAGCAGCGAGTTTTTCGCCTCTTACTTTGATGCCCTCTTTGCCCTCAATGAGCAGCTCCATCCAGGCGAAAAGCGCATGCTCCAGTATGCCAAAGAAAATTGCTCCCGCCTGCCTCGGGATTTTGAGACTAATGTCCAAGACTACTTCCAACATCTCTACCAGCCAGACCAGCAACAGAAAGCGGTCCTAGCCTTGGACAGCCTACTAGACAATCTTAAGCAATTGATTGAAGCATCCATCTAGAATTTCAACAGATAAAAAGCTCATGAAGCCAGCTTTTCAGCTGGTTCATGAGCTTTTTACTATTTTCGTCAAGTAAGTTGAGGCTTATTTGCTAAAGATTGACTGTCTGAAGTCGTCTGTCTCACGAAGATAGGCGTTGTAAATTTTCTTCTTGAGCAGGTTGACCCAGCTAGCTTCAACACGATTTGTCGCATTGGTAATGTTGCGCACATCCTCTGCGACTGCTTCATCCATCAGTTTCTGCATCTCTGCATAGGAGCGAATGGTTACTTGCTTGGTACTGCTTGGATTTCTGAGTTCGTACTCGATGGTGATTGGTTTGAGCTTGGTTAGCTGGTCAATCCGCTCTTGGTACATGGCCTTCTTGAAGGCCGCCCATGAAGCATATTCTCCCTTGAATACATTTTCCAAGACCTTCTGATCTGTCACCAGACCAACGTCTCTCCTGAGCCAGCCATCCCAGGTCGTCTTACCTTCCGCAGCAGCCTCTTCGGAGAATTTCCCTGAGACATAAGGGACAAAGCCTTCATGGTAGCCCTTGGCTGCCAGCAATTCATAGGCTGTACGACGGAACATGACGTCTCCCGGCGCCCCATTTGGATTGCTCAAGGCTGAGTAGATTGGCGAGAAGAGGCTGAGACTGAGGTAGCCATTACGCGGATACTGTCCGCTATCCTTATTCTCCCGACGGGTGATGACATCATTGTCAATCAGGGATTCAAAGCTGGTCAGCTGCTTGATTTCCTCAGCAGTGAAAGTGCGCGTCTGGTTACCAGCATGGGTCTGCTTGCCATATTTATCAGTGATATAGTAATTCTCCATCTTTCTAAACCACTGGAGCTTGGCTGCATCGCTCTGCTTGACCATCGATGTCCCCTCTAGGTAATCCAACGTGTAAATCATGTCAAACATGCCATGGACATAGTTCTGCAAATCTGCCGCATTTTGGACACGTTCCTTAAAGTTATAGGTATGCATCCGTGTCTTAGAGTCCTTGTCCGTCTTGAAGAGGGTATTGAGGGTAATGGTAGGTTCATTTGGACTTGGTGTGGACTGCAAGAGACCACGCGCATAGAGCTCAGCCCCCAGTCCTTCGCGGCGACCATAACCTTCAAAGTAGATAGAACCATCGGAGTTATGGGTCATCTCATGGGTGTAGACGGAGTTACCATAGTCTTCTAACAAGCGAGCAGCATCAAAGTGGGTGACACTTCCCGTAGCATAGGCATTGTATCCCTTGCTTGGATACCACTTGCCGGCTGGTCCAAAGAATTCCTGCATAGCTAGTGATTTCTTGTCATTAGCTGGAGCCCAATATCTTTTACCATCCTTGTCAACCAATGAGAATCCATCGTAAACCAGAACAGAACGGAAGAGCTTGTCCTTGCTTTCAGGACTTAAAATCTTATACCAGAAATCATAGTGGTCACGCTGCCATTCAGCTGACTTTCTAACTCGGTCTTCGACATACTCAACCAATTCTGCATCTGTTCGCACCCTGTTATTGGCATCAAGGCGGTAGCGATCATAAGCTCCCATGGAGACGGTGGACATATTGGAGATGACATAGACACCCTTCTCAGTCATGGTCAAGAGTGGCAGGAGCATACCTTTATGTTCCCAATTGTCAGCAGTAATCTTGTCGTAAACGCCGACAGAATACTTACTCTTGCCCTCGGCTGCATCCTGAAGCTGTCTGGCTTCTGGCACATCCGACTTGGCCTCAACGATGTAGGCTTTTGTATTGGTCTTGAGCCATTCGTTATTGGTCTTGTCTGGCAGGAAGAGCTGGCGATAGCTTTCCAGATAGTTAAAGAGGCCGCGCTTGCCAGTCGCTTCAGAGAGCGAGTTATCGTAGGCCAGATGGTTGTTCTTGGACTTGAGATTTTCAAAACCAGACTGACCGAGTGCAATGATGGTATCTAACGTTGAAGCATTATGATTTCCAAAGAAGTCAAACTTATAGGCCGACAAATCCTTAACATTGATATTATCATAGTTGATATTATACCAACGGTTGAGATAGGTCAGACCGAGCAGGAAGGCTTCCTTATTGTCCCTAATCTTCTGAGCTACATAGTCAGCTACGACATCACCTTCAGTATTGATGGACTTGTCCATAGCCAGTACCTTGCGCAGCTCTTCTGCCAGCTTGGTCTTGACTTGCTCAAAGGCTGTATCCAGATAGAGCTCATCCAGAGAAGCATCCGCATTCACGCCTAAGACCGTTCGTATGGCTGGTGAGTCCAGAACAATCTGGTTCAACTCTGGTAGTACTTGGTTGAGAACCCTGCTATAGTCTGATAGGAAGGCTTCTGGTGTATAAAGGAGGTCTAAGCCGTTTACAGTGTATTCTGCGATAGCTTGATGTTTGAAATCTCCCTTATAGGTCAGATTTAGATAATCAACCGTCTTATCCTCAAAGTGCAGCATCAGGCGGTTAATCGTAGTCTTGTTACTATGGATATCGGTGATCATCTGGTCGCCCTTCATCGGAACCACATCCAGCAAGTACTCTGTAGTGAGCTTGTGATTTTCTGGAAGTTTATTGCCGTAGGCAACGATGGTTTCCTTATTATAGAATGGCAGGAGTTTTTCCATATTGGCATAGGCTATCAGACGGTCTTCACGAGCATTCTTTTCCTTACTGTAGTCAACAGTGTGGAGATTGAGATTGCTGTCCTCTAGCGTGGTCGTGATGTCTAGTCTCGCTAGTTTCTCTTCGGCCTCGTCCAAAGTCAGAGTAGACGTTACAAACTGATCATTGCCTAAAGTTTCGTTTCCTTCAACGGCATAGGCTTCTCTGATACGATCATTCTTGTAATCTTGGTCGCCAGAAATGCTGTAAACATTTGTACCGCTGACATTGCTGATAACATTATCAATCAAGCCATTGAAATAATTGGAGCCAACCACTCCGCCGATCTGGCCATTCTTCGTAGAATTTTGGATCTTTCCAGTCACATAAGAACGGCTGATACGGGCATTGTCTTCCAAGCGACCAACCAGACCTCCGAAGCGCTGTTCGTTTGTTCGAGCACCTGCCAGAATGGTCACATCTGCCCTGCTCTGACTGAGCAAGGAATTTCCTCCCTTGAGGTTGGCAACCAAACCGCCGACATTATAGGCCTTGTACTGCTTGTCATTGGCCTGGATAGTTCCTGTAAAGGAGCTGTTGGTGATTTGGCTATTGCTTGCGACAACGACCAAACCAGCTACCTGGGACGCATTGCCCACAACTGATACTCTACCTTGGGCAGAAACATCCGTGATTTGCGCATTATCTGCACTACGGGCCAAAGCAGCAGAGTCATAGGTGCCGATAATATTGACCTCTTTCAGGTCCAGATTAGAAATAGAGGAACCGCTCTTGAGGTTTTCAAACAAAGGTTTGGCTAGATTATAAATCGCATACTGCTTGCCATTGTGATTACCAGTCAGACTGCCTGCGAAGTTTCCTCGGAGATAGACATAATCCGCAGGTGCCAGACTGACCTCGCTGGCATCTAAATCAGCTCCTAGAACAAAGTTGCCAGCCATATTTTTCTTCATGGCGTCTACCAAACCAGCAAAGCTTGTGTAGACATTTTGCTGACTAGGTACTGCCCTGCTGATATAGAAGTCATAGCCAGACTTGTAGCCTGTGTCGCCCTCTTGTACCAGCTCAGGCAGAGAGACCCTAACCTTGTAGACAGCCTTGCCATCCTTCTGACCTTCTGCCATGCTGTGAACCGGCAGGAGCATGTCCTTGGATTCACTCGATTTGACTTTGACAAAGTAGTTAGACAGGTCCGTAGGTATAGCAGCCATGGAAACGACACGCTTGAACTGATCCTTTTCTTTTCTGTAAAACTCTGCCGAATCAATATCGCGGAAGGCAATCTTCTTGTATTGCAACTCAAAGTTGCGGCTATCTTTTTCAAGGTCAGTCATGCTGCCCGTATCCAGCTCATAAGTCAGCTTGGTTTTCAGGGTATAGCCTGTATAGTAGTCCAAGTCATCGATCTTCAGACTTCCTGCCACATTGTCAATCGGAAGCGAGCGGACAAGCTGGTCTCCCTTGTACAATTCAGCTGTCGCTGAGCGCAAGGATTTTGTCTTGTCTTCCAAGCTGTATTGAACCGTGACCGACTTGTCCTCTGGATTTCCTGTCAGACTTAAGATCGAAACTGTCGGCTTAACCTTAGGCACACCATTTAGAGCCGTCTTGCTTGCTGTCAGGCTGGCAAAAGCTTGATTGACCTGCACTTGTGTGGCGGTTTGATTATTCAGAATTCCTTCTGCCTTGGTCAATTCGTTTGTATAGGCTGCTTTCTTATCTGCATCAGCATTCTTATATTGGACGGTCGTCTGCACAGTGCTGCCCAAATCATGTTCATTCCGCAAGCGTGTTTTGTCCACTTCAAGACCCTGTAACTGAGCCTTTGCTTGATTGATTTGGTCCACCAGCTGGTTGACTTCCGTTTGGCTGGCTTGTGACTGATTGAGAAGCGTATGACCTGCCGCCAAAGCAGTATCATAAGCTGCTTGGCGACTTTGACTATCGTTGAAATAACGAGCCTGAGCCTTGATTTGCTCCGCTTCTGTCAGTAAATCATGAAGCGAAATCAAATCGAACTCTTTCAAGGCTTCCACTTGCGGTGCATCGCTTGGTACCATGTGCGGTTTTATTGTGCCGACTTTGACAAGCTGAGCAACTGCTGCCCGCGTTTCCTCGTTGGACAGTTCTTGACGGGCAATCTCTTGTCCGTTGGAACTATAGATACGAGTCTTAATCGTACGCTCGCCTGGCACTCCTGGAATGACGATGTGGCGGGCACCACGAACTAGCTCATCCGTCTCTTCTTCACGTGTGGTAAAATCGATTTTCTCTACTCGCGTTTCATCCCTATAGGCCAGCGGATACTCTGGGAGGGCAGATGCTTGCGGCGCAGTGCTCGGTACCATATGTGGCTTGGCGGTGCCAACTTTGACAACTTGCGTGACTGGGGCTAGCGTCTCCTCATTGAACAATTCTTGACGATCAATTTCCTGACCGTTAGAAGTATAGATACGAGTCTTGATGGTCCGTTCGCCTGGCACTCCTGGAGTGACGATGCGGCGAGCGCCTCGGACAAGCTCATCCGTCTCTTCTTCACGTGTGGTAAAGTCAATTTTCTCTACTCGCGTTTCATCCCTGTAGGTCAGCGGATACTCTGGTAAAGCGGGCTCTTGCGGAGCGGTGCTCGGTACCATATGTGGCTTAGCGGTGCCGACTTTGACAACCTGCGTGACAGGGGCTAAAGTTTCCTCGTTGGACAGTTCTTGATGGGCAATCTCTTGACCGTTGGAACTATAGATACGAGTCTTGATGGTCCGTTCGCCGGGTACACCTGGAGTGACGATGTGGCGGGCACCTTGGACAAGTTCATCCGTTTCTTCCTCTCGCGTGGTGAAATCGATTTTCTCTACTCGCGTTTCATCCTTATAAGTCAGCGGATACTCTGGAAGGGCAGATTCTTGCGGAGCGGTGCTCGGTAACATATAGGACTTGGCGGTGCCAACTTTGACAACTTGTGTGACTGGAGCTAAAGTTTCCTCGTTGGACAATTCTTGGCGGGCAATTTCCTGACCGTTAGAAGTATAAACTCGCGTCTTGATGGTTCGCTCGCCTTGCACTCCTGGAGTGACGATTTGACGAGCATCTTGAGGTAACTCATCAGTATATTGTTCCTCGATGTTAAAAGCAATCTTCTCCACACGAGTTTCATCCTTTGCAACCAACTCTAACTCAGGAAGTCCATGGACTGGAGCAGTATCTGGGACTTTTCCATAACCAGTTAACTCGGGAACTTCATGAACGGGAGCGCTATCTGGAACTGTACCATAATCAGTTAATTCAGGAACCTCGTGCACGGGAGCAGTGTCGGGAACGGTGCCATAGCCAGTGAACTCGGGAACTTCGTGTACAGGAGCATTATCAGGAACGGCGCCATAATTAGTGAGCTCAGGAACTTCGTGTACAGGAGCTCTATCCGGAACCGTGCCATATCCAGGCAACTCGGGAACCTGGTGCACGGGAGCGCTATCTGGAACAATGCCATAATCAGTTAACTCAGGAACTTCGTGTACAGGAGCATTATCAGGAACCGTGCCATAGCTAGTTAACTCAGGCTTCTCGTACACGGGGGCACTAGCGGGAACTGTACCATAGCCAGTGAACTCGGGAACTTCGTGTACAGGAGCATTATCAGGAACGGTGCCATAGCTAGTTAACTCAGGCTTCTCGTGCACGGGGGCGGTATCGGGTACCGTGCCATAGCCAGTTAACTCAGGGACTTCGTGCACAGGAGCGCTAGCGAGGACCGTACCATAACTAGTGAGCTCGGGAACCTCGTGTACGGGAGCGCTATCTGGGACTGTGCCATAGCTAGTTAGCTCGGGAACTTCATGAACGGGAGCGCTAGCGGGAACGGTGCCATAATCAGTGAGCTCTGGTTTCTCGTGCACGGGAGCGCTATCAGGAACGGTGCCATAGCCAGGCAACTCGGGTACCTCATGAACCGGAGCGCTATATGGGACTGTGCCATAGGCAGTTAACTCAGGGACCTCGTGTACAGGAGCACTGTCAGGGACCGTACCATAACTAGTGAGCTCGGGAACCTCGTGAACTGGAGCGGTATCTGGAACGGCGCCATAACTAGTGAGCTCGGGAACTTTATGGATTGGAGCACTAGCAGGAACGGTGCCATAGCCAGTTAACTCGGGTTTCTCACGGACTGGAGCACTAGCGGGAACCGTGCCATAGCCAGTTAACTCAGGGACTTCATGCACGGGAGCTGTATCGGGAACCGTGCCATAATTAGTGAGCTCGGGGACCTCGTGCACGGGGGCGCTATCCGGAACTGTACCATAGTCAGACAACTCTGGAACCTCTTGTACCGGGGCATTATCAGGGACCGTGCCATAACTAGTGAGCTCTGGAACTTTATGTATTGGAGCTTCTTTAGGTACAGCCTTATTTGCTGCAGTCCCGACTAAAACAACTTCTGAAACAGGCTCAGTGGTTACTTGATCAGAAATCTGCTTGCTCTCTACGATTTTTCCTTCAACACTATAGTGACGTGTTACGATCTTGCGAATCCCTGGAATGCCCGCGCGGATCACTCGAGATTGTCCTTCGGCTAAGTCATCTGAATACTGATACTCCGTTTTATAGGGGATTTCTTGGGTCTGGGTCCTTACTTGACTTGTAAATTGCAGCTCCGGTCGCTCATGAACTGGCGTTTGACGAGCAAACTGCCCTTCTTTAGCAGCAATCTCCTCCCTCTCCTTCTCGGAAAGATAGGCTCCTTCAGCTAGCAGGGGCTCTTTCGGAGCTTCAGTATTTTTAGGGCTACTTGCTAGGTCTTTCAACTGTTGATCAGGCTGACTAGCTGAGGCTTCCTTTTGAAGGGCTGGCAGCTGAGAGTTTCCTCTTTGAGCCGGTTGATGTTCCGCTTCTTTTTTAAGGTAACCAATATACTGGTAGCCAGCAATTGTCAATGGTTCTGGCAACTGATCACCAACGGCCAAAGTCAGACTTTGATTATAGGCAGCCAAATCCATACTGCTGACTGCCAAAACAGAAGTTGGCAGAAGCACAGAACCCAAGCCTGTCACCAGCAAAATAGAAGACAGATATCTCTTGCCATTTTTCCCTCGCGCCAGCACTAAAACAACCAAGGCCAGTCCTGTAGCCGCAAAAGCCGCTCCCAAAAGACCTGACTCGCCTGTCTTAGGGAGCTTTCCTAACAAGCTTTCCTGTTTTGTCGGACGGTAAACCAAATAATAAGCGTCCGAATTTTCTTCCGCAAATTTGGGCAGTTCCTTCACAATAGCAGCTTTTTCAGCCTCAGTCAGATCGCTCTCTACTACATAGTGATACTGAACGACGGTAGACTGATTGGCAGATACTTCTGCTGCCTCGACAGAGCTGACAACTCCTCCCATTGTCGTGCACAAAAAGAAGCTTCCGATAGTAGCGGAAACTAGACCTACAGACAGCTTTCTAAAAGAATAGCGCTGGTATATGTCACCAGTGACTCTTTTTTTCATAAAATTCCCTTTTCTTCATATAATAAACTAATAAAAATTTTACTGGATTTTACTCTAAATTGCAATCCCTTAGCCTTATAAAATACTTTTCTTTCAGCTGTCGAGAGGAAGAGGAACGTTTTTATTTTTAGCGAACAGCAAAAAGCAGATTCTCTGGGAGAGAATCTACTGTTTACAGATCATCTGAGTCCCAAATCCAACTCAAAGAGACCATACTCATGCTTGTCCCCTTGCAATTCTGCCGCATAATGGCGTGTGACGGTATTTTGATGAATCAAGGCTCCAATAGCTGAAGCTTGTCGCTTCTGCACTTCTTTAAAAATCGGATAGGCCAAGGCAGAGCCCAAGCCCAAGAATTCTTCATCCACTCCCAGATACATAATCGTATAACGTTTGGCAAAGTGCTTGGTCCAGAAAAGCTTGGCAAGGTTGAGAGGAGTCAGTTTTTGATAAACCAGAGAACCGTAGTCCGGCATGGCAATCAGAAAACCTGCTAACCTACCCTCCTTATAGGCCAGCTTAACCATTGAAAAATCAAGAATATACTGGTATTTTTGAAAAATCTGACTGAACTGCTGACTGGAAATAGACCGATAAATCGGAAAATCTTGATAGAGGCGATTGAGGAGCTTAAAAACCTGCAGCGAAGCTTTTTCCCACTCCTGCTTCTTTGGAGAGCAAATGGTGAAACCCGCTTCTTCAAAAGATTCAAAGCGACGAGCCAGCTTATCCTGATGAGTTTGATTGCTGACCTTGGGATAAAAATTGGACAGATAGCGCTCCTTGAGCTCAAAACCAGCAGCCTGCCACAGCTGGGGGTAATAGGCTGGATTATGAGGTTCTCCAGTAAAAGGGAGCTCCTCTGTTCCAGTCAGCTGCATTCGATAGCCCAGCCAAAAACTTGCCTGTACGGGGCCGATTATCTTAATCGCTCCGAGACTGCGAGCAAAACCTGCTAAATGCTCGATAAAAGCAGATGCAAGCTGTTGGTCATTGATTGATTCGAAAAATCCTAAGTAAGCAGCCTCATCATCTGGATAGAAGGTCAGAAGTCCTCGAATACAAGGCCGACTGTCCACATAGCCAATAAAGGCATAGGTTTCTAAGTCAGAACTCAGCGGGTGACAGCCCTCAATCAAAGCCAGCTCTTCCTCTTCCGACTGCATGAGGTGGTCTGACTGGTAAATCTGCTTAGGCAAGGCTAGAAAATCGGCCAGCTCTGCCGTATTGGGTTTGACAGGTTTAATTTCCAGCATGGTCTTCCTCCTTGATCAGTCGAATCTTGCCAGTAAGGCCATCCATCTCAATCCAATCACCGTTTTGCAGCTGGCTGCAGGCGCCTCTGACATTGACAATGGAAGGAATACCTAACTCGCGGGAAATAATGGCCGTGTGCGAGAGCAAAGACCCCTGCTCGGCAATGACACCCTTGGCTTGGGTCAGAAGATAAACCCAGCCCGGATCGGTCATCTTGGTCACGATAATCCGGTCCTGAGCAGACTCAATCTCCTGCACATCTTCCACGACCAAAACCTGAGCCTTAACGCAACCAGGTGAGCAGCCAATCCCTTGTAAGGCTTGATTGCTCGTATTATGACTGCTGGTGCGGTTTTGCGGTTTCAGATATTTCTCAAAGACCTGTCCAGCAAAAACATAGCGACTAAAGGTTGGCAGTTCTTTATCAGCCTCCAACTTCTCCCGACGCTCGGCTATCAAGCCACTAACATCTCTGGGCGTTCTGGTCAGCTCAAACAATTCTTCCTTTGTCAGATAAAAAACATCATCTGTTGCACCCAGTAGACCTTGCTCGGCTAATTGCTGGCCCAATGTTCTGAAAATCTGCCGCATCATGCCATAGATTCGTGTTCGGTTTAAGCGAGAACTTTCCCGATATTTAACACCAGTCATGGCTCGCTTGCGAAGAAAATTCGTCCACCAGCCTGATTTTTGCACCTCTTCTTCAAGTTTCTGAGGTGCCAACTTCTTCTCCTCTTGTTGGCACATTTGCAGCAGGAGCTTAAGCAGACGCTCTGGGTGCGTTCGAAAAGTTGAAGTTTCTAACTTCAACTCTTCTGGAGCCCGATCACCAAATCCATGGATAAAATAGGCTATTTCTTGGACCAAAGGGTGCTGGCGACTTAGAAAGACTGCTGGACTTTCACTTGCCATGGCCTGTCTAATCTCTGCATTTTCTTCTGCTTTCAGCTGAGCTGTTAAAGCCTGCAGAGCCAAAGCTGGCCTCATACTTTCTATCTGCTCAATTCCCGCAATCTCAGCCTGAACTGCTCCGCCGCGGCGCGACTTCTTCAGGAGTCCAGTATAGACAAAAGCATAGAGGTCATTGACCAGCGTAATGTCCCAGTGAGCCAGAATATCCTCTTTTAGCTTGCTGACCAAGCCAATCAAGGTCTCTGCATCTGCGTCGGGAGAAAAGCTCGCTTCGTATTCGCGCTGAATCTGGGCAAACTGCTCTTCCAATTGCCGCATTTGCTTGGGTGCCGTCCAAAACTCACGGATGATTCGGAGCATGATTTGCAGGCGTTTGAAAGCAGACAGGTGTACCGGCATCTGAGGCACCTCTGTCTCTCTCACTCCAAGCATATCCTGCCAGATAGGAATGATTTTCTTAGAAAAAGGTAAAAGCTGCAGCAGCTGATACCAGCTCTGAATCTGGTAATATACTCGACTGTTGACCGGCTGCAGCATATTTTGAAAGGTGACTTCATAGGCAGCCAACTCAGGGGCATCCTTGCCAACCAAGCGCTGGGCCAGACTACGAAAAATGCTGGCATAAGCCTCTTGAATAAAGCTAATGGTCAAAGGACTGGAAACTCCCGGATAGCTCTCGACAATATTGCTGTTATCCAGAATAATCTGCTGGCCTTCTGGCAAGGTAGTAATAGGTCGTGCTTGCAAAAGATAGAGCTGGCCATTTGCGAAGGTAAACTCCATATCCATATAAGGTCCGAAAAGCTGACTCACCTGACTCGCCAAGCCTTGTAGCTCCTCGAGTTGTTCCTGTGATACGTCTGGTGAGTCCTCCGTCTGCTCTGTATAAAAGAGCTGGTCCTTGGGATGAAGGGTCACCATGGTTGTAGGAATCTTATCCTCGACAACCTTATTGCCCAAGCCCCGACCGATAACAATAATGTGCTCGTTCAGAATGCCCTTGGGATTAGCTGTGAAGTAAATCCCAGACAAATCTCCCTCCTGCATGACCTGCACAAGGCAAATCATCTGTGCATGCTTCAACGATAGGCCTTGCTCAAATAGATAACTAAGAGCCGACTCCTGATAAAGAGAGAGCAAGGTCGCTTGGATGGCTTCTTTAAGCTCTTCTGGCTTCACATTGAGCTGGCTCTCAAACTGACCGGCAAAGGATGAAGCCTTCCCATCCTCAATGGTAGCTGATGAGCGAACTGCAAAGCGACAGTTTTTCTGAGAAAACTCCTGCCGAATCCAGTTTTCTGCTGCTGTCAAATCTTCTTGCGCAAACTGCTCTTTAGCCCAATCCTGCAATTGCTGACTGAGTTGGGACAAGTCCAACTCTCCAGACCGATAAGCTTCTTCCATCCGCTCCAAGTCAGCAGAGCTGGCAGATTCTTGAAAAAAGTCAAAAGCAAACACTGCAAAATCAGGAACTGGCAAACCAACAGCCTGCATTTTCAGCAAATGATAGGCCTTGCCTCCGACCTGGTCAAGCCCTGTCTGCTTGATTCTTTTCATCAAAGTACCCCCATCAAGAGATAAACAGCAACGGACAGAACCAT
>ERZ772999.1520-NODE-1520-length-13533-cov-2.978483_pt1 | contig 13533 bp, 10 predicted proteins | sample MGYA00511467_ERZ772999 | MGnify/ENA primary metagenome ERZ772999 (study PRJEB29015, sample SAMEA2738064) | human oral metagenome | biome: human oral; feature: human-associated habitat; material: saliva | place: China | collected 2218 ...
TAGCTGAACAAGCTCAGACCGGTATTTTCAATACGCATACGGGCTTTGATAAAAAATTCTTAGAAAATGCCCATAATTTCTTAATGGCAAATTTAGCTAATGAAGAAAATCAAGCCGAGCTTGCTGAACGCTATTCAATGGAAAATTTGGCGACCTTAAAAGGTTATTGCCAAATGCGTCATGATATTGAACCAATTGAAGGTGATTATTTAGAATTCCGTTTACGTCGTTATTTAACCTTTGCGGAGTTTAAATCAGAACTTGCTCCACATTTTGGGCTTGGATTAGAAGGTTATGCGACCTGGACATCGCCTATCCGTAAATATTCCGATATGGTAAACCATCGCTTAATCAAAGCTGTGCTCACACAACAAGCTTGTGAAAAACCAAAAGATGAAGTCCTTGCTCGCTTACAAGAAGCGCGCCGTCAAAATCGCTTGGTTGAACGTGATATTGCAGACTGGTTATATTGTCGCTATCTTGCTGACAAAGTCGCTGAAAATGCTGAATTTGATGCAGAAGTGCAAGATGTGATGCGTGGCGGTTTACGTGTTCAATTATTAGAAAATGGTGCATCCATGTTCGTACCAGCTTCCACGTTGCATCCAAATAAAGATGAAATGCAAGTGAATGCTGATGAATTAGCACTGTATATTCAAGGGGAACGCCGTTACAAAATCGGTGATTTGGTGAAAGTGAAACTTACCGAAGTACGAGAAGAAACTCGCAGTATTATCGGTCAATTAATCATTTAATGACCACTTCCCTCTATCTAGAAATACCGCTCGTTACACAACGGGCGGTATTTTTTATAGCACCAAAGTTGTGACAATATTTTGTACGTTGATAGTATCAAATAAAAGGATTCTTCTTGGGATAGATTGAAGATGAACAATATCGAGATGAGATATTTAGAGAATATCCCCGCCTTGAAGAGCGGGGATAAAATTAGCATTTAGGCTGAATTACATTTTAGGAATATCAGCACCAGATGAAAGCACATCTTGAATATCTGATTTTAAGACATCTGCTTTTGGCCCATAAATCGCTTGGATACCTGAACCTTTCACGATAAAGCCCATTGCGCCCGCTTGTTTCCAGCTTGCTTCATCACCCACTAAATCTGGATTATGTACGGTGATACGTAAACGTGTCATACAAGCATCAACATCTGCAATGTTATTACGTCCACCAAGTAAGTTGATGATTTGAATAACTTGCGTGCTAGCATTCGCCACTTTTGGCTCATCGCTAGAAACTTCATCTGAACCTTTTGCATCATAGTTACCGTTACGGCCTGCTGTGGCAAGATTAAATTTCTTAATCATAAAGTTCGCGATAAAGAACATGGCTACTGCAAAAAGGATAGATACCCAAATAAAGTTGATCACATCCATACCAATGCCGGCTTTAATCGCCATTGGTGTACGTGTTAAGAACTCAATGTTACCGAATGAATGCACACGTAAGTCCACAATATCTGCCATGGCGAAAGCACAACCTTGTACTAACGCATAAACAATATAAAGCGGTAAAGCGACAAACATAAACATGTATTCGATTGGTTCAGTCACACCAGTTAAGAACACCGCAAGTGCAGAAGAAAGGAAAATACCTTTATAGAGTTTTTTCTTGTCTTCATCCACATTGATATACATTGCGAGAGTCAAGCCCATTAAGATACCGGTTGAACCAATCATTTGTCCTACTTTAAAGCGAGCAGGTGTCACAGTTGAAAGAAGTTCGTTATATTGCGTTAAATTACCTGCATCTTTAAGGTTGATTAAGTCAGTCACCCAGGCAAGCCAAAGTGGATCTTGACCAAATACTTGTTTACCTTGTTGTGCACCGGTTAAGAACTCATAAGTACCGCCTAATGAAGTGTAGTTCATTGGGATGGTCAACATGTGGTGTAAACCAAATGGAAGCAATAGACGCTCTAAGGTACCGTAAATAAATGGTGCTAAAATTGGCGCTGAGTTTTGTGAGTTAGCAATCCATTGACCGAAATGATTAATTCCTGTCTGAACTAAAGGCCAGAATAATGATAGGAAGATCGCCACTAATACAGAACGATAAATAACAACGAAAGGAACGAAGCGTTTACCATTAAAGAACGTCAGTACTTCAGGTAATTTACGGAAATTGTAATAACGGTTAAAAGTTGTTGCCCCCACAAAACCGGCGATAATACCAACGAATACACCCATATTTAACGCAGGTTGTCCAAGCACATTCACAAAGTAATTCGCCACAGGAATTTCACCGGCCAATACTGTACTTACATGTGCATTTGGATCCGCTAGCATTTCAAGTTTCACACCGAAAAAGTTACCGGTAATTAAGTTAATTAAAATGAAAGCCAGGCCTGCTGCAAATGCCCCACCTGCACGCTCATTTGCCCAGCTACCACCAATCGCTAAAGCAAATAATAAATGAAGGTTGCCGATAATCCCCCAACCAATTTGAGCAATAATGTTTCCGACACGAGCTAGCCATTCCGCATCGCTAATCAAAGGCAGTGAGTTACCAATACTCACCATTAAACCCGCGGCTGGCATCACGGCAATCACAACCATTAGGCACTTACCGAATTTTTGCCAAAATTCAAAACTGAGCATTTTTTTCATATTGATTCTCCTACAAGATGAGAGCTACTTCTACGCCAAAATGGTCGGAAACAATCGGTTTATTTTTACCATTAAAAATAACCTGACTGGATAAAACCCTTTTTGCTTGGTTTAAAAAAATATAATCTAATCGCTTTTCTTCACTATGGCCTTTCCAACCGTCAATCGCTTTCTCCACAGTGATACCGCTATCCTTCTGCTCTGCCATTTCAAAGGTATCGAATAAGCCTAAAGATTTAATCTGCTGGTAAGCTTGCTGATCGCTTATTGCATCAGTATTGAAATCTCCCATCAGGATTTTAAGATTCGCACTTTGACTTCGCTCTACAATATAACGAACATTATCAAGTTGCTTTTCACCATCACAATTTGGCAAATTGATGTGGCAAGAATAACATTCAATTAACTGGCCTTGATATTCTACCGTCAAGCCAATGATTTTACGCGAGAGAATCGAGTCAAGACGTTGATGTTGGCTACAATAAAACGCATCAACATCATAAACAGGCAAGCGCGTTAAAAACGCAATGCCCTCATCATATTTATCGTAACCAATATGCGAATTACTCCAAAAAAGCGAATATTTTTGTGCAACGCGTTGATTGATTTTATTTAACAGAATGACACCATAGTTATCTTGCTTTAACGTTGGCGAAATAGCAGGAGACGACATCAATTGATTAACCTCTTGTAAGGCAATGATGTCATAACCCTTTTCCACAATAGTCTCAGCAAGAATCTCTATTTTTTCCGCTTGGTTAGCTTCTAACCAAGCGTGTACATTCAGGGTAAGTAGTTTCATTGCTTCCCCTTAGCCCTCACAATGCCAAATGTCTGCATTATATTGAGCGATAGTGCGGTCAGATGAGAAGAAGCCCGCTTTTGCGATATTGTGAACGACTTTCTCATTCCAACTATCTTGATCTTCATAATCAGCTAAGATTTGTTCTTTCGCTTCAACATAAGCATTAAAGTCAATTAACGTCATAAACCAGTCTTTATTCAATAATTCGTTATAAAGACGTTCTAAACGTGTTTTATTGCCTAATTTCACCACGGCAGGATTCAGAATAAAATCGACCGCTCTTTTAATCTCTTTGTCGTTTTCATAATACTCTTTTGAAACATAACCGGCTGTTTCATAAAGTTTAATAATGCTTTCTGAATCTTTACCGAATGTATAGATATTTTCAGCACCGGCTAATTCTGCAATTTCAACATTAGCCCCATCCATTGTGCCTAAGGTTAACGCGCCATTAAGCATAAATTTCATATTACCTGTACCAGAAGCTTCTTTAGAGGCAAGTGAAATTTGTTCTGAAATATCGGTTGCTGGAATCAGTTTTTCTGCCACGCTCACATTATAGTTTTCCACCAAATGTACATTTAAATACTTGTTCACTTTAGGATCATTATTGATTAACTCAGATAAACAAAGAATTAAGTGAATAATATCCTGTGCAATAATATAAGCAGGTGCCGCTTTTCCGCCCAAAATCACGGTAATTTTACGTTTTGGTAATTTACCTGCTTTAATTTCTAAGTATTTATGAATCACATAAAGCGCATTCATTTGTTGGCGTTTATATTCATGGAAACGCTTAATTTGCGTATCAATGATTGAGTTTTCATCTAACTCAATACCTTTATTTTCTTTAAGGTACGCTTTTAGTGCTAATTTGTTTTCAAACTTAATTTTCGCTAATTGTTGATGAACCTTTTTATCATCTTTAAAGGCTAACAATTTTTCTAATTTCGTTGCATCATGCAAATACTCATCACCAATCAATTCTTTAATGTAAGCCGCTAATGCTTGGTTAGAAAACTCTAACCAACGACGGAAGGTAATGCCGTTTGTCTTATTATTGAATTTTTCAGGATACAACGCATAGAACGCTTTAAGTTCTGAATTTTTCAAAATCTCCGTATGTAACGCCGCCACACCATTCACAGAATTTGAAAAGTGAATATCCATATGCGCCATATGCACACGTTTTTGTTTATCAATAATTTGTACGGCTGGATCTTGATATTCTGTACGCACTAATTCATCTAATTTTTTAATGATCACCACTAAATGCGGCACCACTTCATCTAAATAATCGAGTGGCCATTTTTCTAATGCTTCAGCCAAAATGGTATGGTTTGTATAGCCCACCATATTACGTACGATTTCAACCGCTTCTGCAAATTTAATCTGATGTTTTTCCGTTAATAAGCGAATTAATTCAGGAATCACCATTGAAGGGTGAGTATCGTTGATCTGTACATACGCATAATCAGCTAAATCATGTAAATTACTGCCACGCGCAATCGCCTCATCAATTAATAATTGTGCCGCATTTGATACCATGAAGTATTGTTGATAAATACGCAGCAATTCCCCATTTTTATCTGAATCATCAGGGTAAAGGAATAAAGTCAGATTTTCTTCAATCGCAGTTTTATCAAACTCAATACCTTTCTTAATCAGTTTAGGATTCACTGATTTAATATCAAATAAATTGAGATAGTTTTTCGTCTCTTTCTTATAACCTAGAATATCAATACGATCTAACTTAGAGGTTAACGTAAATTTCTTAAATGGCACTTCATAGCTAATATCTGTTGGAATTAACCAAGAGTTATCCTCAATCCAATCATTAGGCTCGGCATGTTGTTCATTCTTTTTAAAGACTTGTTTGAACAAACCATAATGATAATTTAAACCTACCCCTTCAGCATTTAAGCCAAGTGTAGACATTGAATCAATAAAACAAGAAGCCAAACGCCCTAAACCACCATTTCCTAAAGACGGTTCTGGCTCAATATCTTCAATATGGCTTAATGATTTACCCACACTTTCTAATTCCGCTTTGATATCTTGATACACACCAAGGTTAATCAGGTTATTAGAAAGTAATTTACCAATTAAAAACTCAGCTGAGATATAGTAAACCTTACGTTTACCTGTATTTTTAGGTTTATCTGCTGAGAGTGTTTTTACGTAATTTAATAATTGAATATAAGTTTCTTTATCGCTTAATTGTTCAAGCGATTTATTGGTTTCGTTTTTTACAAAGGTACTAAATTTCATCATTATTTTCCCTGATTCGCACGTTGATATAACGTGGTCATCTTTTCTAAAAAGTCTTTTTTATCTTGCGTTAAATCTGATTGCTGCATTCTCCATTGCCAGTTTCCACCAATTGTTGAAGGCACGTTCATTCTTGAACTCGCTGGCAAATCTAAAACATCTTGCATTGTGGCAATCGCGGTATTGCTAACGGTTGCAAAAAGCTGACGAATCATCGCTTGACAAATCGATTCATCCTCATGGCGATGCGTATAATCATTGATATATTGCTGCTGTTGTTCAGTCAGGCTGTTATACCAACCATTGGTCACATCGTTATCATGTGTGCCGGTATAAACAATGGAATGCGGGATGCAATAATGCGGGCTATCTAAGCTTTCTCCGCTAACATCTTCAAAGCCAAATTGCAGAATCTTCATGCCAGGATAGTTACAGTCTGTAAGCAATTTTCTGGCTTTGTCATCAATATTACCTAAATCTTCGGCAATAATCGGTAAATCGCCCAATTGCTCTTTAACGGCTTTAAATAAGTCATAACCTGGGCCTGGCTGCCAGCTACCATCTTTAGCAATCTCTGCTTTTCCGTCTACTTGCCAATAATCAGAGAAACCTTTGAAATGGTCGATACGTAGTACATCATAAATTTTGAAGCTTTCTTCAATGCGGTGAATCCACCAAGCGTAGCCTTGTTTTTTATGTTCTTCCCAAGCGTAAAGCGGGTTGCCCCAAAGTTGTCCTGTTGCACTGAATTGATCGGCTGGAACCCCCGCAACAAAAAGCGGATTGCGTTCTTTATCTAATTGGAAGAGTTCTGGTTTTGTCCAAACCTCTACGCTATCTGCAGCCACGTAAATCGGCATATCACCGATGATCTGAATGCCTTTTTGATTTGCGTAATTTTTTAATTCAGTCCATTGTTTGAAGAAGAAATATTGCGTCACTTTAAAGTACTGAATTTGCTCCGCTAACAGGATGCGATATTTTTCCAATGCACTTGGATCTCGAGCCACAGCTTTTTTATCATCCCATTTTTGCAATGCTTGATTGCCAAAATGCTCTTTAATTGCCATAAACTCAGCAAAATCGTCCAACCATAATCGATTGTTTTTCTCGAAGTGATTGAAATCAGCTTGGAGTGATTGATTCGCTAAAAAATTTTTCACGGCTGTTTCTAAAATCGGACGGCGCGCATAGAAGATACGCTCATAATCCACGCTAGTTGGATCATCACCAAAATTGACTGATGCATAATCAGCTTCTTTCAACAAGCCCATTTGGGTTAATAAATCAAAATCAATAAGATGAGTATTACCTGCAACCGCAGAGAAAGATTGATAAGGAGAATCACCATAACTGGTGGTAGTGAGTGGAAGAATTTGCCAATAAGTTTGTTTGGTTTCAACTAAAAAATCGACAAAATCATAAGCGGATTGCCCAAAACTACCAATCCCAAATGCATTTGGTAGTGAGGTAATGTGCATAAGAACACCACTTGAACGAGTAAGCATAATATCTCCTTTAGGACGTCATCATTTTTCGCTTATTCTAACCTAAACATATTTTAATGCAACAACATATACGTAAAAGTTTAAAACATTTTCGTAAAAGATTGGTTTTCATTAAAATTTATACGTATAACATTAAGGATTTTATGATATGCTATTAACACATTTATGGAGCGGCTGATAAAAGGATAAGAAATGAGCAAGTACAAGCAGGTCTATAACGAGATAAAAAGCCAAATTAACAATGGTAATTTAGCGCCATTGCAAGAACTCCCGAGTGAAAATGAACTCATGCAAAGCTATGGTTTTTCCAAAGATACTATTCGAAAAGCGCTTTATTTACTTGAAATCGATGGTTATATTCAAAAGCAACAAGGCAGAAATTCGATTGTTTTAAAACATGATTTATCTAAACCACAAATGCTTTCCGAAATTAAAACCGTCAGCGAATTAAATAGTGCCTCAACACATCAAGTAAAAACCACATTAACCAGCTTGTATATTGTGCAAGGTGAAGAAGAGCTGATGCATATTTTTAATGTCGACGATCAGATCGATTTCTACCGTATTGCTCGCCTCCGTGAAATTGATGGCGAAGCCGTTGAATATGAGGTTTCTTATTTTGATCGCCGCATCGTGCCGTTTATTAGCCGAGAAATCGCTGAGCACTCTATTTATCACTATTTGGAAAACGAATTAAAATTAAAAATTAGCCACTCACAACGAAAAATTGTCTTTCGCTATGCGAATGAAGAAGAAAAAAATGCGATCGATCTTGGTGAGTATGACATGGTTGTGAATGTGACGAGTACCACTTATTTGGCGGATGGTCGACCGTTTCAATATGGGAGTATTAGCTATCGACCAGATAAAATTGCATTTACATCAACAGCAAAACGACATGTCTAATTTTTTGTCAATGATAAGCTGTGATTTAAAAATTCATAAAAAAAAGTGCGGTCATTTTTAACCGCACTTTTTGTTTACACTACTTTAACCAAAATTGTCCTTTTAAGAGCTTTCCTAGCGTCATCAGTACTAAGCCACTAATCATCAAGTTAGCAAAGATAAACGCACCGTTTGCCAACCCGCTCAGTACGTTATGATGAACAAAAGAAACTGCCCCGTTTGCTAAAGAAGCTAATCCGAATGAAAAAGACCAAAAACCAATACTCATCCCTTTTTCACTAATCCAAGGGAAAAGGCGAATTAAAAAGAACATTTGTAAAAAGCCGTATCCCCATAAGAGCTTAACGAAAAGATCAATCTCTCCTCCATTAAGCGACAAGTAAGCCGACGAGCCCACAAATGCTGGCGCTAAAATGATCCCCATAGTTGGACGAAATTGAGGTTCAATCTGCAACACACGTAAGCGCTGTAATAATGCCGGTTCATAAATAATCCACGCAATCATCCCAGCCCCTAAAAACAAATAGCCTAAATCTTGATAGCCTAGCAAGCCCAATGAAGCCGCACTGGTAAAGTTAGTGGCTACAGAGGGTAAATAAAATGGTGGTAGTGTCGATTTCTGCTCAAATGTGCCATCTTTCCATAACGCACTAATACGCACTGAAGCAAACAACAATTGCCCAATCGTCCCGATCCAAATTAATCCCTCACCAATAAGAGGAAACCAACGATACAGAACATCCCCGCTTAACATCGTTGTAATCGGTATTAATGCAAGAAAAGAAAAACGTATCGGACAACAATATTCATCTCGTACTTCATGAGAGAAATAAATCATTTTATAAATATAGAGCAAGACGAAAAGTGCCCATACTGAAACAGAAATTAATCCAATAATATCACTCACATTTCGAGAAAAAGAGAGCGTATCGCCCATATGCAGCCAGGCTAAAGACAAGGCACCCAAGCCTAATGGAATCGCGAAATACCCAGTTGGCAAAGGAAAAGGTCGTTTATCAGTCATTATTATTCTCCTAAAATTGGTACCTTATAAGATTATCCATAAATGCGCGAATATTGATGTGGATTTATCTCAAAGACTAGAATAAAAATCTCATTGCTCTAAATGAAAGAAAGGGCTAATAAACATTAGCCCTAAATTGAATTAATATATTTTTGATTATTTGCAGATCACTTCTAATCCGCCCATGTAAGGACGTAATACTTCTGGCACAGTAATTGAGCCATCTGCATTTTGATAGTTCTCAAGCACAGCCACTAATGTACGGCCTACCGCTAAACCAGAGCCGTTTAATGTGTGCACTAAGCGAGTTTTCTTATCCCCTTTCGCTTTGCAACGAGCCTGCATACGACGCGCTTGGAAATCCCACATGTTTGAGCAAGAAGAAATCTCACGATAAGTATTTTGTGCAGGCACCCACACTTCTAAGTCGTAAGTTTTGCAAGAACCAAAGCCCATATCACCAGTACAAAGTAATACTTTACGATATGGTAAATTTAAAAGTTGTAATACTTTTTCTGCATGGCCTGTTAATTCTTCAAGCGCTTCCATTGATTTATCTGGATCCACGATTTGTACCATTTCCACTTTATCGAATTGGTGCATACGAATTAAACCACGGGTATCACGACCATAAGATCCTGCTTCAGAACGGAAACATGGTGTATGTGCGGTCATTTTGATTGGCAAATCTGCTTCATCAACAATCACATCACGGACAAGGTTAGTGACCGGCACTTCCGCTGTCGGAATTAATGCGTAAGGTTGTTCGCCTTCTAAGGCTAAAGTATGGAATAAATCTTCACCGAATTTTGGTAATTGACCTGTACCATAAAGAGTCGCATGGTTGACTAAATAAGGTACATAAGCTTCTAAATAACCATGTTGTTCGGTATGAAGATCCAACATAAATTGCGCTAATGCACGGTGCATTTTAGCAATTTGACCTTTCATTACCGCAAAACGCGCACCCGCTAATTTTGCTCCGGCGGCAAAATCTAAGCCATTTGCCTCTTCACCTAATGACACGTGATCTTTGATCTCAAAATCAAATGTACGCGGCGTACCCCAACGTAAAATTTCTTTATTTTCAGTATCATCTTTACCTAATGGCACTTCATCCGCGGGGATGTTTGGAATGCTTAACGCGATTTGATTAATTTCTGCTAACACCGCATCAAGTTGCGTTTTTGCTTCGTTAAGCTGTTCGCCCATGTTATCTACTTCAGCCAATAATGGTGCAATGTCTTCACCACGTGCTTTTGCCGCACCAATGGCTTTGGAACGCGCGTTACGTTCAGCTTGTAATGTTTCAGTTTTTACTTGTAAATCTTTGCGTTGTTCTTCTAATGCGGTAAGTTTTTCCGTATCAAGAATAAAGTTACGTTTTACTTTTAATTTTTCTGCTACTTCAGCCAGATTATTACGGAGTAAATTTGGATCGATCATTGGAATTCCCTATTTTTCATTATGAAACAGATACCTTTATTCTAGCGTGCTTTGAGCAAATAAACCAGTTAAAACCCTGATTTTTCTTTTATTAACCTCTTCAAAAACATCCAATTTTATGACCGCACTTTGCCATGATTTAATTTTGTGATCTCTGTCAAATTCTGAGAATGAGGCACTAGAAACAGCAAAAAAAAGTTCTATAATGAAAATGAACGTTAACCAAGAGGAGTAACCAATGTTTCCTGAATTTCGCGATTTAATTACTAATCTCAAAAATAAAGATGCTTATTTCGATCGCTTGTTTGAAAAGCACAATGCATTAGACCAAGAGATCAAAAATAAGATTGATAACATAGAACTCGCTACTCATACGGAAATTGAGAACTTGAAAAAAGAAAAATTACGGATTAAAGACGAGCTCTATCAATACTTGAAAAAGAAAGCAGCTGAGTAATTTGGTTTAATGTGAAGGCAAAGTGCGGTGAAATTTACCGCACTTTTTTGTTTTAAGAGGTTTTGCTTTTTTGAGAACCAAGATAAATTGCGACTAATGTCAGCACCGCACCCGCCCATTGCCAATGATTGATAGGCTTATCCAAGCCAAAATAATCAATCACGAGCGCCACCACCGGTTCAGAAAGAAGCAACAAACCGGTTAAACCTAACGACAAATAAGGAATGGTATAAGCAATCATGCCCCAGGCGACACATTGCATCACAGCACCATAAATGAAGACTAATCCCCAATCGGTGAAAGTGGTAGGATAGAGGTTATCGGAATTAAAAATTAGCGAAGGAATAATTAAGACGAAAGCACCACTCAAACTCAAAATAAACATTAACGAAAATAAAGCGGTGGGTTCTTCTTCGTGCACTTTTTTAATCATAATCATTGAAGCGGCAAGCATGCCTGCAGAAATGAGCCCAATGATAATGCCGTACATACCGTCAAAATTATGTTGTAACTCTTCCCCTGAGATTAAGACAACACCCGCAACCGCTAAAAAAAGGCTTAATATTTGTAACTTACTTTGGCGTTCACCAAAGGAAAAATAGCCAATTGCTGCCAAAAAGAAAATCTGCAAGCTATTCAGCAACGTTGAAATACCCGGCCCCACCGCATATACACTTTCATGCCAAAAGGCTAAATCAAAGGCTAAAAAAATCCCGGCTAATATCGCATACATCATCGCTTTACGACTTTTAGGAAAACGTTGTCTTTTTAATTTCATTAAGAACCAGAAAATAAAAGAGGCAATGAGTAAGCGCCAGAACGCAATGGCATAACCTCCCACTGGCACAAATTTCACAATCAGGCTTCCTAAACCGAATAGCACGCAGCCCACGACTAACATCGGGGCGGCGTAAGATTTTACTTTATCCATTAAATAAACATCGCCCAGACTGGCAAGCTACTAGCCATAAAGAATAAAATGAGTAAGCTGTTATAGCTGAGTTTCCATTTTTTTACACTGTGTAAGAGCAATACACCCGCTATCACTAAGTGAAGCAGAAAATAAATGCCGTATGCGAAAACGTTCGAAAAAACGACCGCACTTGTGCCTTGATAAATAATAAAAATCAGTACTGCCAACGCATTAAGGGCAAGCAACAAAATCATCAATAACGGCAATAACGCAATGAAACCTTGTAGACGATTACGAGAAACGGACAAACATAAATTTGCTAACAATACGCCCATTAAAGCTTGTGCCAGTGGGTTATATTGCACGAAATTCGGTGTTGGATTGCCGAAGAAAATCATCAAATAGGCAATTACACCCAATCCACTCACCAACGATGCCATTAAGAGAAAACCACGGCGAGCGACCTCATCCTTAGGTTGTTTCCATACTGCATATACAGCAGATAATCCGCATAAGCTGACAATATCAGTCATCACGTAATGATGTGATGAGGCCAAGCTCATTGCTAGCCAAACGAACCAATAAAGTGCAAAACAAGCATTTGCTTTGATTAAACGTCCACGCTGCCCTGGGCAAATTTCCCCTTTAATAAAGGCAACTAAACAAAGCAATTGCGCAATCAGCACGCCAAAGGCTAAATGAGGAATCAATTTTTCAGCAAGTTGCAAAGATTCTATAAAAAAATCGACCATTAATAGCAACCCAATTGGCAATATCGCAAGAAATGCGGCCAAGGGTTTGGATTGTTCTTCTGACATAACATTCTCGATTAGAAAAAGAAGGCGTCATTATGCCAAAAATTACGGCTTTTTTTAATGGCTTTCGTGCATTTTGCCTCATTCCCTTTTAAAATAAGCAAAATTATAACCGCACTTTAGGAACCACAAAAAAATGCTATTAAGCGTACTTTATATTATTGGAATTACCGCCGAAGGAATTACCGGCGCATTAGCCGCTGGACGAGAAAAAATGGATATTTTCGGGGTCATTATTATCGCCTGTGTCACGGCGATTGGCGGTGGTACAGTACGCGATGTATTATTAGGGCACTACCCTGTTGGCTGGGTTAAACATCCTGAATATTTCATCATGGTAGCTGGTGCGGCTGTATTAACCGTTTTTATTGCGCCCTTCATCAAACATTTTATGCGCTACTTCCGCACCATTTTCTTGGTATTGGATGCCTTAGGGTTAATCGTGTATTCCATTATCGGTGCGCAAATTGCCATTGATATGGGCTATGGCTTTACCATTACATCCATTGCAGCAACAGTAACGGGGGCATTTGGTGGTGTGTTGCGTGATTTACTTTGTAACCGCATTCCCCTTGTATTCCAAAAAGAACTTTACGCCAGTGTATCATTCTTCTCTGCTGTGATGTATATGGCATTACAACACATTCAATTAGATCATACATTTACGATTTTACTAACTTTATTCAGCGGTTTTGCACTGCGTTTACTTGCTGTTCGATTCGGCTGGGGACTACCCGTTTTCGATTTCCAAGAGCAAG
>ERZ772999.1521-NODE-1521-length-13531-cov-5.099288_pt1 | contig 13531 bp, 9 predicted proteins | sample MGYA00511467_ERZ772999 | MGnify/ENA primary metagenome ERZ772999 (study PRJEB29015, sample SAMEA2738064) | human oral metagenome | biome: human oral; feature: human-associated habitat; material: saliva | place: China | collected 2218 ...
GATTTGGCGGTGGTGTTGGTCCTGGATTTGGTGGTGGTGTTGGTCCTGGATTTGGTGGTGGTGTTGGTCCTGGATTTGGCGATGGTGTTGGTCCTGGATTTGGTGGTGTTTGTTTTAAATTTGGCGTTCTCTTCTGTCCACCACTTCTTTCTGCTCCACCCATAAATCGATTAGCTCTAGAATCTCCAGCATATTGCATTCCTTTGTTTTTTGCTCCACCTAATTTTCCTGCAACTGCTGTTATTATTCCTACTTCTCCAGCTACATTTGTAATATTATTTGGTGTTATTCCAAATATTCCTCTTACTATATTTTCTGATTGTAATATAAATGCTAGAAAATATATTCCTATAAAAATGTCTCCAAAACTATCATTTCTCTCTAATAATTGTGTTCCAATACTTCCTAAAGCTAAGTATGTTATACAATGGAATGGCTGTATTAACACCGTATAAGAAAATTCTTTTAGCCATGCATTCAAAGCTTGTGACTTTCCATCACCTATTTTATCTATTGAATATGTTACAGTTACTAGTGGTGCTATTATAATTAAAAATGCTATTGTCATCATTCTTTTTAGATATGATATGAAAAACATTATTGTTACAAAACATAATACCATATATGCAAATGTATTTGCTAATGAGGATGTTATCCTTATTGCTTTAAAAGCATTAATAAATAATGTTTCCATTATATTATTGTTTTTTCCAGTTATTACTTGTTCTCCAGCTTTATATAATGATTTTATTAACGCATCATTTATTGCAATTATTCCAATCATTATATAATGTAATACAAATACTAATGCTAAGCTTTGTACCCAGTATATCAATATTTCTTTATATTGTGCCTTTTTTTCTGACGTGGTTGCTAATAGCATTCTTATTGCAATATACATTGCTACTATAACTAATATTGTTATTGCAATATTTCTTATGGCTACATACCATGTTGCAATATTTTCTTGTATAAGATTATTTGTATTACTTTTATTTGCTTTAGTTGAATCAAAAAAATCAATGCTTATAATTCCTATTGGATGATCTACTGCTTGATTAAATATAATTGATTCTATAGAAAATTCTCCACCTGCAGCTAAATTTATTATTTGTCCCACTGTATATAAACTTATCAAAAATATAGTTTTAGGTATAAGAAATAATATTCCTACAATTCCATCTAATGCAGTTGTTATTATTTTTAGTGGTCCTGGTGTTCCAAGTCCATCATCTTCCTCTTCTGCTGCATCTTCTTCCTCTGCTTCTCTGCTTCCTTTTGCCTCATTAGTAGCATCTACTGTTGATCTCATTAAATCCTCTGGGATTTGAGCACTACCATCTCTACTCAAAGTTGCTGCAGATTGCTGTTGTTGCCATTTACTTTTTTCTGCTTCCAACTTTTGTTTTATTGCTGCATCGTTAGTGTTTGCTATTTGGTTATCTAAATCAGTTATTTTATCCTTAATTTGTTGTACACTATATTTAGGAGACATTTGATTCTTTAGTGCATCATATCTTATATCTCCTTTTTTTACTGCGCTTAATGGATCTAATGGATTAGTTAATATTGGACTATTAGGGTCTTTTGGATTTAGTTTTGAAGGTAATATCTCTCTTGTATTATCTAATTTTGTTTCTGTTTTTTCACTTTCTTTTCCTAATTTATCTTTAATTTTTTGCCAATTCGCTTGATCAACTTTTATTTTAGCATCATCTTTATATATTCCTGTTTCTGTTGGATTATCAGCATATATATTTGATAATGAAAACATTTCAAGCTTTACACCCTTGTCTTTTATTTGGCCAATAGTGTCATTAAACTCTTTCCCACTTATTTCTGTATATGCAGCATTTACTACATTATTATTGATTATACAAGTTGTACTCATACTAAATATTGTTATTAATACTATTAATATTTTTCTTATTTTTTTCATATATTCCCCTTGTAATTATAGATTATCAATGAATTTATTTACATTTATTTTCTTCTTATTTTTATCATTAGAATCTTTTAATGCATTTATGCTATTTCCTATTTTTTCAATATTTTCATCATCTGCTACAATAGATGTTAATACCTTACTTAATTCTTCCGCGATATATCTTGAACCTTCTCTTTTTGCCCTTGCTTCACTAATATCATGAACGTCTATTCTAGTTTCATTTCTATTTTGAGTTTTTTCTGATTCAGTACTTAATGTTTCGTTATTATTAGGTTCATTACCAAAATTAATATTTTCTATATTATCTGCATTATCTATGTTTGAAATATATCTATTTTCTTTTTTGTTTTCTTCTTCATTTGTGTTATTAATATTTTGTTGATGTATATCTCTATCATTATTATTAATTTCGCTATTGTGTTGTTGTTCATTGTTTGTATTTGAAACATATCTATTTTCGTTGTTTCTTCTATTATCATTAATATCATTATCAATTCTTGAATTTATAGAATTATTATTATTTTCACTATTAATGTTTATATTTTTTAATGGCACTTGTTGATTTTCATTATTAATAATTTCTGGATTCTCATTTTTATGTTCTTTATTAATAGACTCGTCTTGACTTTCATCAACAAAACGATTTGATTGATTTCCATTTATTTTTTCTAATGCTGCTTGTCTTTCAGTATAATCAAGTTTTGATTTTTCAATTACTCTATCCAGAATTAAATGTATCTTTGTATTTGTTAAATCTTCCTTTTTATCAATGTTTAATTCTGCCATTTGAACTTTTATTAATTTATCAAGAGAATTTGGATTTATATCTAAATAATGTATTCTCCTCAATTTTGCCTTAATATCATCCGCACTAATCTTTTCATTTGTTGTTTGTACACTGTATTTTTTCTTTCTTCTATCTACCAATAAATCTCTATATTCCGATTTTATCTTTATTTTATCTCTAATTGTTTGACTATGATCTGTAACTTGATTTTTATATTTTACTTCTTTCTTTTCTGCTTTTTCTTTTTTCTTTTCATAATCTTTTTTTGCTTTCTTCCAATCAGTTGCTGAAAATAATTCTAATGTTCTAAATGAAATATTTTGACCATCTGTTAAGTCTTTTATTAATGCAAATGGTACACCAACTATTCTTGCTAATTTCATAGCATTCATTGTTGCTGTTATACCAAGCTTTGATGTAAATTGACCTGTTTTATTACTTATATAACTCTTAGCTAACTCTTTTGAATATTTACTAGATTCTGTTTCTCTTCGTGCATCTTTTCTTATTTCTAGCAACTTTTCAGTTTCTTCACCAGTTTCATCTCCGAATATATATTTACTTACAACTTTATTACCTAAAACAACTTTATCTAACTTATCACGTATTAATTCTGTATTTGGATCATTCAAATCTTTATTTATAGATAATTTATTTGCTATCAATTTACTGCCTGCAATTCCTGCAGCTAATGTTGCGCCACCAACTGCTTTTCCTAAAGCTAATGCAGGTCTCGTTGTCATCCATGTATATGCTTTAGCTGTTTGTAATCCTACCATTACTGTAGTAATTCCATTTAAACTATGTTCTAGTGGTTCAGAACCCATTGCTCCAGCTTTTGAATTAAACTTAAATAATTTTAATACAATTGTTGTAATTTTTAACATTGATTTCAACACAAACCAAAATATTAAAAATCCTATCAAATTAGTCATTGCGCCTTCGAATAAATTTTTAATAAATAATGCATAAAATAGTGCATGTAAACTTTGTTCCATTACATTAATTATTAAATCATATAACCACTTTGAATATGCTTTACTTGCTGATTTTCCTGTTGATTCATATGCTGTTTTCAATATAATAAATGGTCCTGAAATTATCAATATCAAAACCAATATAAATCTTTTTAAATATAAGAAAAAATATTGTACAGTTAAATAAGTTACTAATACATATAGGATAGTTGCTGGAAACGATATAGATAGTCTAATATCTAACGCTCTTTCTAGTAAAATTACATTTAAATTCTGTAATCGTGGGTCATCTATATGTGCAACGTCTTTTATTGTATTAATAATATCTGTATTAAATGCAATTACTGTATATATTATAATATGCATCACTACTAATGTTGATAGTGCTTTTAACCATGCAATCATCATCTCTTTATATCTTGCTTTATCTTCTGCTGATGAAGTATACATATTAAATAGCATTCTTATTGCTACATACATTAATATAACCACCATTACCATTATTGCAATATTTCTAATAATGTAATACCACATCCTGACGCCATCTCTTAATTGAATAATGAAAGCTTTTGGATTCTTTTCTTTAATTTCTTGTACTGCTTCTGAATCATCAAAAAAATTTACGTCTACTAGTGGTTCTTCATTAAATAACATAGAATCGATGGTTATTAATTTTTTGGCATCTTTTAATAATCTTTTCTTTTCATTTTCATCTATAATATCTTGAAGTGATTGTTTATTTTCTCCAGTATTTGTATTGTTCTGTGAATTATTATTTTCGCTACTATTTTCAGTTGAATCTGAACCATCTTCTTCAGCTCCTAGTCCTAAATCATTTCCTAATTGTGATTCCACTTTTGATTGATCATCATCTACATTTAATAACGCGAATGATGGTTTAGTTAAAATTATGAATAAAGCTAAAATAGCTATTATTATTTTTATTAAGTTATTTTTATGCTTTTTCATAATTCCTCCTTTACTATTTTTTCATAAATGATACTATTGATAAAAATATATTATATGCAATATTTACGAATCCAATTATTACAACTTTAATTATTAAAAATATTAAGCCTAATAAATAGTCTATAAAATCTCCTATTTTTGCAAAAAAGTTTCTAATTATTGATACTTCCCCTTCATAAGTTACTTCTCCTGGAAATCCTTGAAATCTAAAATTTTTATCATCTAAATTTTGTCGGTCATCAATTTCTTCTCCAACTGCTGTATAACCACCACTCAAGCCTTGACCTAGTACTCCTGCACTTCCTGGAGCATTCTTATTGCTTGTATAATATTCTCCTATACATATTAATGTGTGTGATCCGGGTTTTACTAGTATATCTCCCATTTGTAATTGTCCAGATGATTTTATACTATCTTGGTTTAGTGGACCCATTACCTGTGAAAATCCTAATTTAGGCAATTCAGTAAATAATGTTCCTGTATCCATCCATGTACTTACATTCTTTCCTGTTACGTTTCCTAATTTGAATGCTATAAAAATAACTGCAGATATAAATGATGAGCAATCACATTCACAGGCTTGTTGCATTAATGATGGATCATATCCCATTTTTTGTAACTCTGTAAATAATGTTCCTCTTTGATTTTGATCATATCCAACTAATTCATTATTAGCAATATCTCCTGCTAGAAAAGCCATTGTCCTTGCAATTTTTTCATCAGGATATCTAAATACTGTATAAAGCCTTCCTGCTCCACCAAATGGTGATATTGATACTTCATCTCCTTTTTGATCTCCTGCTGCTCCTCCATGATATCCTCCATTTTCATCATATCCAGCTTCAGCTTTATATATATTTCCTGGAACTTGTTTTAGCGTTTTAGGAGTATACCATGTGTTATCAAAAGTTGCATTACTTGTGGTAGATTGTTGATTTTGTGTCCCTTGATTAGATTGTGTATTTCCATTACTATTTGCATTATTATTACTAGCGCTCGATGCGCTATTATTTGAATTGTTTCCGCCACTTGATATTCCTTTATTTATCTTATCTAATTCTTCTCCTGCTGTTCTTACTCTTGTCTTTATGTTATCAAATGCTGTTTTATTTATTGCTTTCAAAGTTTTTGCATTTGATAATGTCGTAAAGTCAGTTTTTAATTGACTTCTAAAGCTTTCGCTCAAATTAGTATTGTCTTTATAATCCTTAACTTGATTATATAAGTCGTTCACATCAGTTAATGTTTGACCTTCCAATGTAATCGTTTCTTCATTTAATGTTGGTGATGCAATAACTTTATATGAAAAGCTTAAAAGTATTATTAGTAATGTTAATATAGTTATTATATGTTTTGTTTTTCTCATTTATATCTCCTGAATATCATATATTAATATTTCATTTGAATTATATGGTTTTAATTTAATTTGATCTGTATATATTTTTTTATCTTTTAATATATCAGCTAATGTTTTATTTGAATATATTTTTCCTTTGTAATTTGCATATATATATATTCCAGTTTCTTTTTCTGTTATATTTGGATTTATGTAATTATATTTTATTTCAAATCCCTCTAATGGAAATGATATATATATTGAATCTGTAGTTATCCTTTTTATATAAAAATCTGGGTATATTTCCATTACTTTCTTATAAAATTCATTATAATCTTTATTTTTTAATAATGTATTTACAGTATTTTCAAATTCAATATTTTTTGATTCATCATACGGTTTTTTTCTTGTTACATATATTTTTTCTTCATAATAAAATACGGTATAATTAATTGCATCAAATCCTTGTATTGCTATATCACTTGAACTTGTTTCAATGTTTCCATATTTAAAGTTTTCTGCTGGCATTCCTGGATATATTCCTTCAAACACTTCTTTATTATAATTTTTATCAAATATTATTACAGCAACTTTTCCATCTATCATCTTAATACTATATCCATTATTATCATAATAATCCACATTTTTCACACTTCTTGTGATTTTCCCTAGTGTTTTTGAGAGATTTCTATTCCAATTATTATTTAATAATTCAACTAGTTCTTTTGATTTTATTTCAGGATTAATTTTATCATTATTTGATATTTCATAAAAATTTTGAAAACTAGTTATATTAGCAAAATAGTTAATATCATTATTTACAATATATTTTATAATTCCTTTTGCATTAAACTTTCCTCTAATTATCATATTTTTTTCTTTATCAATTAATCTAAAATTCTTTTTATTTAATATTGGGTTTATCAATGTCATTAAATATTCAAAATAATCTTTATTTGAAGTTCCGTCTTTTGATGGTTCTTCTCCAAATTTAACATATATGTCTATTTTATAATCTTTCTCTGTGCCTTTTTCAAGTTTAATCAAAGTCGTTCCAGTACTTTCTAAAGCGCTTGATAATTTTTTACTATTTATTCCTATATTTTCTTTAATAATTGCTCTAATTAATACTAATACAAAAATTATTGCTAATATTATTAATATTTTTTTTAATATTTTCTTTTCTTTCATATACTACTTTTTTCCTACTTTTAGTACTTCATCTAAATCTTGGTCGATTTCTTTGTTTGATTTTATTTGTAATGCTTTTTTAGCAACTTTAATTGATTTTCCTAACAAATAAAATGCTATTGCTGTTAGTAATGGAACTTTTATCATAATTTCATCAAATGATCCAAATATTAATACATATATCATATATTGGAATGGTTGCATTAACACGGCTGTTGAAAAATCTGTAACCCATTGTCTTAAAGCTTGGCCTCTATCGTCTGCAATTCTATCGATTGGGTATGAAACACATATTAGTGGTGAAATTATTATTAATACATATACTTGCATCGCCCTTTTTGCATATACTAAGCAGAATTTTAATTGATACCAAATAATTGAAACCATTGCTAAAAAGTAGAATACTTGTTTTATTATACTTCCTTCAAAGAAATAAGTTCCAAATATATTTTGCATTATCTTTTTTTCAACATCCACCAGCGTTTCTGCTGCTAAATCGCTTATTATTTTTGTTGCTAAGTTCGATATGGCTATAATTGCTATTACTAAATATTGCAATACGAATACTAAAAATATTCCTCTTACCCATCCTATTAACATGTCTTTAAGTTTTGCTGTTTCACTTGGTGAAGATGTCCCTATTAACATTCGTATTGCTATATACATTAATACTACTACTAGTAGCATTACGCTTAAATTTCTAATTGTCATATACCATGTTGCAATTTGTGTCCTTACTAAAGATATTACATCTGAATATATTCCATCAGGTTCTTTTGTATCAAATATGTCTATATCAAATATTGGATATTTATTTGATAATACTCCTCCTACTGTAAATACATTTGTATTATCTGCAACTATTGGTACGAAAGTTTTACCCGTTATTACTAATGTTAATAATGTTGATATCATCGCTGGCACTATCGACAATATGCTTAATAAAATAGCAAATGCTCCACTAAACAATGTTGGTGATGACGTTATTTCATCTGTTTGATTGACTCGCTTATTCCCATCAGTTGTTCCTGTTTTTGATGTTGTCGTTCCATCATTTATCAAAGAATTAACATTATCATTACCATTTTTTAATCTTCTAACCTGAATGTCTTTAACATTTTCTCCTTTTACTGCATCTACTGCCGCTCCTGTTGCTATTGATTTGGGTACAAGAAAAGGAGTTGGTATGAAAAATTCCAATATTAGAATTAATAAAATTAATATTGTTATTATCTTATTTCTCATATTCACTCCTCTTTTATTTCTATTTTGTTTTATTTTGCATCATATTATTTACGTTTGTTTCGATAAATTCTAATTCTTTTTTTGTTGGTCTTATTTCAATTATTGCTGTTTGTTCGCCAACTTTAAATAATCCCTCACCCCTTGCACAAGTTGTTAAAAAGGATGCTTCACCTTCACTTAATTTAAATACTTCTTGTATATATTGTATTTCTGATTTGTCTTGAGATAAAAACAATTTTGTATCTGATGATGTTAATACTGCTTGCACTTCTGATTTCTCATAAAAGTCTTGGAATCTTTGTGATACTACTGCTAATGATACATTTCTTTTTCTTGCACGTCTTGCCATTTTATTTAAGAAATCTACTGCTTCTGGGAATGGTAATAACATCCATGCTTCATCAACTAATACTCTCTTTTTACCTGCTTTTGATTTATCTTCACTATTCTTTTTTACATATTTTTCCCAAATCCATGATAACAATATTTGTTGTGCTAGTGGTCTGGCAAATCTTTCTTCTAGTTGTGATATATCCATATTTATAAATTGTGTTCCATCTAATAAATCAAATGTTGATTGTCCATCAAAATATGACATTGGCCCATTATATTCTCTTACATATTGTCTCATTACTTTTACTAGATAACTATAATGAAATCTATAATCTTCGTTTGTGTTTGCTCTTGCATTATTTACAATTCTTTTATACCAACTTGTCATTGTAGGCATCTGCTTTTTCTTTCTGCCTAAAAATTCTGTTCTTGAATTGCTTCTTTGGTCTACGGCATATAAGCTGTTTACATTATTATTTATTCCTATTGATGAATATTCTTCTGCAATTGCTTCTGATATTATTTGTTTTGTTACTTCATTTACATCTTCAGATTTTGTACTTCCTCTTGCCATTGTTAATATAATTTGTGTTACATCTTCAATTTTATTTTCGACATTTAGAACGATTTGTTCTTTTCCTGTTATTTCGTCTTTTACAATTTCTGGTTCAATATCAAATGGATTTATTATTGTATCAGAGTTTGGTGATATTACTACATTTACTCCACCTAATGCTTCTGCTACTACTCCATATTCACCTTCTGCATCTAGTGCTAATGTTTCAATTCCATTTAAAACTGCTGATCTTGCTATTAATGTTTTGATTGCTACGCCTTTACCAGCACCAGATTTACCAAATACAACCATATTATAGTTGCTTAATGTATTACTAAAGTTATCATATAATATTGGTAATCCTGTTTGTCTATTAAATCCTAGTGGAACACCATTTTCATGTCCTACGTCTGAATTTATAAATGGAAATACTGTTGCCATTGATCTTCTATCAAATGTATGTTTTTTTCCTAATTTATCACTATTGAATGGCATATTACTTTGAAATGCTTGTTCTTGTTGTGCCCATGCAGCTTTTAATTCTACAAGTGTTTTTGACATTTCTGATGTTAACAATTCTGTTCTTCTATCTAGTTCTTCCATATCATATGCAAATAATGTACATATAATTGATGATTCATATAATTTATCCATTCCAGCTGCAATTGCATCTCTTAGCTCTTCTGCTTCAAGTCTTTTTTGAGCTAACTCACTCTCTCTATTAATATTTCCTCTGTCCCTTGCGACAATTCTTTCTGATTCTAGTGTATTAATTACTTTATTTAATTCATTTTGTGATTTTGCTTCACTTATTGGATTAATAAATACTGATACATTTATATCTCCAAATGTGTACATACTTCTTAAAAACTCTGGAAATGTACACATTCTTGGAAGTACTGATATTATCATTGTTCTAGCATATTTATTTGAATTTGAGAATATTTCAAGATGATTTGTACTTGATGCATCTATACCTGAAGGAGCTATTAAGTCTTTTATATCTTTAATATTGTCTGTTAATGGTCCTTTGTTTTCTGTTCCTTCATTGTTCTTTATTTGGAGAGTATTTAAATTATTCCTACTCATTAATAATGGTCCTCCTCATTTGTTATTTAACGCCTGTAATTTTTCTTATTCTTGGTTTTACATCTATTATGTCTGAAGTGTTTATATCAGCTTCCCTAATCTGCTTTATTGTTTTATCATATAATTCTTTACTTAAATCCTCTTTATAGTCTGCCATTATACTTTCTGCTTTTTTCTTAATTTCTATTGCTTTTTGCTTTCTTTCTTCTCTTAATTGTTCATCTGCTCTTGTTATACTATTTGTTGCTAACTTCATTGCTTCTGTTTCTATTTGTTTTCTCAATTCTTGTTTTCTTGTTTCTAATACGTCTTTTGCAGTTGAATATAATCTATCATATTGTGCGTCTAATGCATTTTTTAATGTATATGTGTCTGATGATTCTCTATTATATGCTACATATAATAATTCTGCTAATTCTTCAGAATTTAAAACTTTTCCGGTTATTTCAGATGATGTTAATGCATTTAATATCGTTTGAGTTCTTGTAAATAATTCCGAAAATACTAAATCATTCAATTCTATATCAGAATATTTCTTTGTCTCGCCAATCTCACTTGCATAATATGAAACAACAATATATGTTTTTTGTTGTAGCATATATTGGCTATCATTTATTTTATTAGTATATTCTTCGATTGATTCACTATACTCAACAATGTTCATTTTTCTTTTTCTATCAAATGACAACTTCTTAACTAATTCATCATTTCCATTTTGCTTTGCTAATTGTATTTGTGCATCTATCTTTCTAACTTCTTCTAACATTGCATCTGTTCGTCTTGAGTATGAATTTAATAAATTGCTCATATCTAGTTTTCTTGTTTGTACATATAATTGTATTGGTGTTCTAATTGTGTTTAAGAATGATATAAATCCTAATTCTACTGCTGATTTTTCATCATTTGATAATAAATCATAATTTATTCCTTTACATTCTATTACCATTATAAATTGTTCTCTATTTTTTCTGATAATCATGTTATCTGTTATTGAATCAAACTCCATGAATTTATATATTGAATCAATTTCTTTTCCATCTCTTGTTATTAAATTTGTTTTTTTAGCTTGATTGTTGTTTTTTTCGCCTATTATCTTTGATGAATTTTCTTCTATTCTTTGTTTTTCTTTTAATCTCATTTTAATTATGATAAAGACAACTATTAATGATAATATTCCTATTATTGCTATTATTCCTATCATAATTAAATTTAATATTTCTATTTGGCTTAGTGAATTCACTATTTCTTACCTCCTTGGTTAACATTAGTTTTCTTTCCTAGGATATTTTCAAAATTAATTGTTGTTGCTGTAGTATAATTAGGCTCTTTTCTAGGTATTGCATACGAATATATTTTTCTACTCTTCTTAAATTTTGCATATTTTATGATTACTTCATCTAATGTATCTCCTGCTAAATATCTTCCAATCTTACCTGTTGTTTGTGGGAATTTTATTGTTGCGACTAAATAACCGATAATTGCTAATATTGCTATTAATATTAATCCTATTGTCTTATACCCTAATATTGATAATATTAAATATATAGGTGTTCCTATTAATGCACCTACTGCTGTAAATATTAATGATTTCGTCGTAAAAATTACTAAAAATCTACCCTCGCCTTTTAATTTATTATTCGGTATTGCATAACTTCCCATATTCATTTTCTCCTTTGTTTAATCTTATTCGTTTATTATATTGAATCTCCTATTGATACTATTACCTTTGTAACTCCAACAGCTGCTACTAATAAAACTATAGCTATTACATAAAAAATTAATCTTTCTTTTATTTTTGCTTTTTCATCTGCTCCACTTGTTATATACTTAAATCCCAAGTACATTCCAACACCTACTGCTGTTCCAATTCCAATTATTAAAAACACTTGACCAATTCCACCTATATCTTTTGCAATGGCTGTTGTATCAACATTTGCCTTACTTTTTCCTTGTTTTATAAATTGTCTGCCACCACTAAATATTGTTGATACTGTTGTGTCTGCATATACTTTATTATTTATACTAAAAATTGTTATTATTGTTAAAATTATCATTACTATTATCTTTATTCTTGTCTTTATATTATTATTAAGCATAATATCCCCTTGATTTTAATATTTATTATATTATAACAATTTAGAAATTAATTATCAATTAAAAATAAAAAAATAAGCCTTTTTAGACTTATTTTTTAAAACATTTTTGATGCTATATTTACAATTATTCCTATTATTCCATTTATTCCGAATATTAATATTCCACCTATTACTATATTTATCATATCTTTTTTTATTTCTGCTTTTCCCTCTGGTGCTGCTTGCATAAATGATACACCTTTTATCATTATAATAATAATTGCTGCTGAAACTATTAATATACTAACTACTCCTAAAACTTTATTTATAGCATCTACAGCATCTCCACCTTTAATATTATTTATTTCTTTTCCTAAGGCATCTAAATTTAAATCTGATGTTCCCCTTGATTCTATTCCCTTTATTTCTATTTTTTTTAATTCTATTTCTCTAGCATTAACAACAGATAATTGCATTAAAGCTAAAACAATTAATAGAATTATAACATATATTCTTTTCATTTTATTCTCCTTGAATAATTTATTTATATTATATTTATTATACTAAATATATTGATAAATTTTTTATACTAAGCATATATCCTCCTCAATTAAGCCACAAAAAAATGGCAACCTACTTATTGCCATTTCAACATTCACTTTGCAACTCAAAAAGGAGTCCTAAAAAAGAACACAAAAAGGAATGTATAACTAAAATGGCAACAAAAAACTAAGCTCTGAAAAGCTATTAAATTTCTGTTTCATAATAGTTATCTAATTAACATTCCTTCCTCCTGAATTTTTAATTTAATTTTGATATATCTCTACATCATTTAAATTTTAACACAAACAAATTAAAGTGTCAAATTTTAATTAAAGTAAATAAGTATTCCAGTTATTATAATCACTAAAAATATTCCTAAAAGAATATTTTTTCTTTTTATTCTTTTATCTTCGTATTCATCTGCAGATTCTTCAAAATCTTTAAGTATATCTTTTGGAATTGAAACCCTATTTACTTCTTTT
>ERZ772999.1523-NODE-1523-length-13526-cov-11.240517_pt1 | contig 13526 bp, 17 predicted proteins | sample MGYA00511467_ERZ772999 | MGnify/ENA primary metagenome ERZ772999 (study PRJEB29015, sample SAMEA2738064) | human oral metagenome | biome: human oral; feature: human-associated habitat; material: saliva | place: China | collected 2218 ...
AATACCGACCTCCAAAAAGTTAGATTTTTGGTCTAACTTTTTGGGGTCGGTACAAAAGGATGGTTATTTTTGATTTTACATTTTATCCCTTAAATTAATATAAGCACCGTCTATATACTATAGCGTACATAACCAGTGCTTATATTTTTTGTCTTAATTATTTTTTATTAACAAATCCATTTTTCTCTAATAGCTCTTTTGTTACAGCTTCTATTCCTGAAGGCTTAGCATAGAAGTCTGCGAATTTCTTAGTCCATGTTTTAGTTTCACGAGCTTCTGCAAAGTCTATCATAGTTTGACGATATGCTTTTAATACTTCTTCATTAGATTTTGGAAACTCATTGTATCCAACGTTAGCTTCAAGTGGTAATCTTGGTTTAACTTTTTCTGTAGATTTTTCTTCATCAATTACACCAATACTTAATCCACATAAGAACAATGCATTTTCTGGAATATTTAATAATTCAGAAATACCTTTAGCAAATCCTCTCACTCCACCACAAAATACTATACCATATCCTAATGATTCAGCAGCTAATGCAGCATTTTGCATCGCAATACCAACATCCATAGAACCAATTAATAGAGGTTCATATTGATTAGAAATATCAAACTCTCCACCTTCAATATCGAATGATAATTTAATATTGCTGTAGTCTAGGCAGTATATTAAGAATGCTGCAGAACTTTCGATATGATTTGCATTACCTGGAGCTTGTTCTCTTATTAAATCAGCAATTTTTTGTTTTGTTTCCCCTGTTGTAGCAATAATGCTGTAGTGTTGACCATTCATCCAGCTAGATGCTTGTTTAGAACATTCAATAATTTGATCTAAATGTTCTTTTGGTAATTCATTACCTTTTACAAAACTTCTTCTTGTACGATGGTTCATCATTGTTTCTATTACTTTGTTCATACTTTACCTCCATGGTTAAATGAATTATTTGTTGTGTTGATAGTTATATTATAACGAGAAAGTGTGAGGTTGAAAAGGGAAATAGTATTTACTTTATATAATTCCACTAATCTTTTATAAAAAATACAATATCCATTCCATCTTTAATATGCTCTATCTTATCTATTCTTCTATAACCTAATTTCTCATATAAATAGATATTACCTTTCTCTTGTAGAATAGTGTCTAATTCCCAATGATTAGAACCATATAATTTTTCTAATTCTTTTATAGCTAACTGAGCTAATCCTTGTTTTCTATATGTTGTCATAATCCATAAAGGAGCGATTCTTTTCCTACTTCCATCTCCTTTATCAATAACTCTTACTGCCCCAACCTTAATTCCATCTTTTACAATAAAGAAATACTTTGTCCATGGTTGATTATATTTATTCAATATATTTTCATAACTTTCCGTCGCTGGACTCATATCATAGTCTTTATATTTTTCTAATAAATCTTTAAATGCCTCTACTTGCATTTTCCATATTTCTTTCATGTCAGATTCAGTTGCTTGAATTAATAAAAAACTCATACTTACCCTCCTCGTTATCATTATCTCTTTATCATAATTTTTTAAATAAATACCCTAAATATCATAAACACTAATAACATATACTAACTTATTACTACATGTTAATAACTATTTCTCCCTTAGCACATAATATTTCCAATGTCTCTGATAAAGGCTCTTGTACTTTTAAAATTTGAGCTACCGCATTCCTATCATTAATATTTGTTTTATCAAAATATTTTTTATCATGAATATATGGTCTTGACACTCCTAGCTGATTAGCTAATTCATTTAAATCATTAAATAACTCAATAATATAGTTATGTTGCTCAGAACGCTTTCTATCAATACTTTTAACTAAATCATCACCATCTCCACTTTTAATAAATTCTAGACATTTTGTAGTAAACTCATTTCTAAACTGAACATATCTACCTATAGCCCTAAACTTTACAATATAAGATTCAAACATTTCCGGTTTTTCTTTTCTTATTACATTATAAATATGAGTCATTACTTTTCTATATGAATTAACATCAAAATAACCAATAGCTTTCCAATATTCTTCCATTACTTTAGCCATATCACCAGAATTTTCTAACATAGCTTCTATTACTATACTATCATATAAAGTATCCTGGATATTTTTTCCGTTATTATATAATTTTTGAGCTTTATCGTATAAAGTGTTAACCATTTCAATCTCCTTTACATACTGTTAAGAGCATTTATTTGTATTGCTCTTGCTATTATTGAAAACTCTTTAATTAATATTTTATAACTTAAGTTTTCAAATAATATATTACCTATTTTCTTGTTTATTTTCTCAGCTATTTCTATAACTCTATTTTCTTCATAAGGTAACATAGAGTAAACACAGTCTAATACTTCTTCAAATGTATTAGTTCTATCTTCTATTATTAGTTTTTCTAAAAGAACTTTATCCACGTAATAATACCCCTTTTTTATTTGTAAATTATATATTTTAATTATATCATACTATATTACTTTGTTAATCTAAACTTTTTTATTTTTTAAAAAGTATGTAATTTGTAATCTTTTAGGTTACAAGTGAATTTTTTACTATTTATAAATATTTAATCATATTATAAGTTTTTAAAAACTTAAAGTAGATATTGATTATACTATAAAATATTACACGAATTAAAATTAATATGACTATACCTTAACATATTAAAATTAAAATATATGATTATAAAAAGAATAGCATAGCAGTTGTTAAACTACTATACTATTATGTTGATAGCTATTTAGGTTTAAATAAATTTTATTTCTTAAGCATATATTTGCCGTCTTTATCTAATTTGTATTTTATTTGATTTATAAATGGCTTCATTCTTCTATATGCTTTTTTACTTAATTCTAATTCATACAATATCCCTTTTTTTTGCTCAGCTATTAAATGAATCCCATTACGAAAACTATATATTTCTTTTATTTCTTCTGGTAAATCTACTTTATCTCCTTTTTTGTCTGTAAACGAGTGTATTAATCCTATATCTTTAGCAGTTTTACATTTATCTTCGAAGCGAATTTTTGACTTTTCTTTCTTTTTCTTCGTATAATAAACTGGTACGACATCTTTTCCATCATGTTTTAAAATTTTTTCTAATTTACTTTGTTGTCCTTTAGGTATAGATATTTTCACTGGTATAGTATGGTGAATTAATTCAGTATATTCATTTGTCTCATAATAGTATGTGGTTAAAACATATTCAATTATAGCTTCGTAAATTGACGCATAAGATAATATTTGATTTCTAACTTGAAAAATAAGATTTTCTTCTTCTGCTTGAATTCCTTCATATAATTTATAAGCAAATCGAATTGCTTTGAATTCTTAAATAATCCGTTTTTATAATTTATCATCACATATAAAATTAAATTCATTCTCATACCAATTGTTTTCAGGTAAATGACTTTCACAATATTTTATTATTTCTTCTATGACTTCGTTTTCTAACGGCACAATTTTTTATCTCCTTAAATAATATATACACACTAAATTACTTTCATCAATTTTTATATTCATTTATATGACCATGTCCTATCTAATTAATAATTTACACTACTTTTTATTCATATTTAGTTATAAAATATAAAATTAACCTACTCCATAAATTATAACATACTATAGTCTATAATTATATACTATTATCTATAGTATCTTCTTTAGTTTTTATAAATCTGCAAATCAATGTTTCCAATTGAGCATTCCATTCATAAATAAATATTTCAAGTTGATAAAAGATATCATAAGTTACCTCATTTCTATACTATTATATCTTGTAATATTATTTATTCAAATAAAAATTCATATTAATAATTTACCCTATTTTTTTTATTTTATCTGTAAGGAGTAAATTTTCTTTAACTATATTTTTTATTTCATCTTGCGTAAGAAAATCTAAGACTACTACACCTCCAACCAAATTCAAAATTTTATTTGCATTAGAATATGAGAATCTATTTTCTATCATTTTGTTTTCATCTATTAATTCATAAATTGCTTCTAGTGTTCCTATAACAATATCTTTATTTGATACTAAATTACTAGAAAAATATGCTACAGCATTTCCTCTATATGAACCCGCTAAAAATCTTTTTGTATAGTAATACGGGTCTTCTAATCTCTCATCATAAGTATAATATGCTATCCACCACAGTATAGAAATATTATTAATCATAAGGGATCTTTTATTTCCATTATTAAATATAGTTCGAGATATTATACTTGCTTCTCTTTTCTTACCTGTTATCATTTTTAATTGATCCAAATGATAATCTAAATAATACGTATTCTCTAAAGCTATCCACACCTTCTCATTTTCTGCTTCTGCTATACTTAAACTTCTTAGAGACTCCCAAATAATTTGTATGTTTTTCAGACTTGCATCTGGATTTTGTGATTCTAGCAACAACTCTTGATATTCAAACTCTAATGATGACTCTAAAACATTATTACTGTTTGAAAAAATTTCCCTTATTTTACTTTTATCACCTTTTAAATACAAAGGTAAATATTTACTTTTAAAATTTGTTTTAAAATCATCTAAAAATACATCTGTAACATATTTTAATTTACTCATTCTTCCTCTCCTCATACATATAATAATCATATAAAACATTTTCGAATGGGCAATCCAGTAACTGTTGTGCAATTTTCATTGAATTATATTCTGAACCTTTAATAGAATCTATATCTAAATTAATTTTTTCTAATAAATATCCTAATGAAATAGCCCATTCAACAGTTTCATCTATCTCTCCACGTTTTATCTTCTCTAAAGCCATTGTTAAAGTTGGTAAAATAATTGTAACTAATAATAATTTTTGTCTTTCTTTACTTGAATTTGATAGATTAACATATGCTAAATATGATTTCTTTGGAAGGTTTATTTGTATTATATCACTATCAAAATCTACTTCCATATAATTCTCTTCAAACTCTGCTACTCTAATCATAGAATTAAGACTTCTATTATTATCATTATAAAAATCAATATTTAATTCAGCCATTGTATCATAAGCCAAAATACTTCCTTTTTCTATTTGCTTAATAACTAAATCATCTCCATAATACTCTTTATTAAAACTCTTATTAGAAAAGTTATATATTTTTTCTGTTGCAATAACCATAAAATTAACAAATAGTTTTTTTGGTGTAGTTTTAGATTCAAGTTCTTCTGAATATTTGTACTTATTCTTTTCTAAGTGTACTAACTTTCTATATGATGATGCTTCACCTTCTATGTGTATAGCAAACGAAGCTTTCCCTTGATCTAATAATGAATTAAGTTCATCATTACAAAGTTTAAACTCAAACGATAATTTAATTTTATTAATGCTTATTTTCTCTTGATTAATTTCCACTTCGAAACTACTATCAAGATAATCATCTAGTTCCCTACTTAATACTGGGTATGGGAATAAATCAGATCTTAACTTCATAAACTTTTCCTTTCATTTTTAATAATAATTTTGAATTAATATTTATATCAATCATTGCTAATTCACCTTTTTTTATATCATAGAGTCTAATCATTGACTCATTTTTTTTCATTTTATTTGTTTTTGATGTAACATCTTTAATTTCTGTTTCTGTTATCCTTCCATCTTCACCCACAATGTTAAATTTAATATCAATCTCTCTAAATGATTTTGTAGGTCTTAGAATACACCTATATATTCCTTCATTTGCATTCATTGCAATTATCTTTACTCCAAAAAATTCATCAGCATCAACAAGTTGTTCTTTTTTCAATTTTCTCCTTAAACTTATTTTTTCTAGTGTCTTTTTAATTTTCTTCTTTTTCTTATTTTCTTTTTCAACTTCTGTATCTTCATTATCTAATCCAAGTTCTTCTATTAATGAATCTACTCCATCCTCTGAAAATTCATATGCATTATACACGTTGCTTTTTTTAATATTTCTCTTTATAACAACTTTATCAATTGTTTTCCTTATTCCTGTTTCATCTTGTTCATCTTCTTTTCCTTCTTTTTGAGAAACAAGTGGTAAAAAATCTTTTATTCCAATTGCATCTATTACATTTTCTACCGATTGTTCATACGAATTTTTCACCATCTCTTTAAACCAATGATATAAATCTTTTAGAAATTCTTCAGCCTGTTTTCTATTTTCTTTTTGTGACTGATCAGGACTCCATCCTGTATGATTAGTATTTTCCAAAGTTTTAAGAAATTTATCAAGTTCTTTTCCTACTGCTCTAAACACACCTGTAAACATAATATTCCCACTTATTCTATCTTTATCATAAATTTTCATTCCAGATATTCTTGTCTGCAAAATCATACGATTTGCTTCTTCACGTTTTAATAAAACAAGTTTCCCGTCACTTTTATCTTTAATAAAATTATACTTATCAAATCTATCATCTAATTTAAACTCTAGTCTATCAGGATGTGTTAAAGCATCATAATAATTTATAGTATCTTTAAATACTTTCTTTTCATCATAAGATTTTTTAAACTCCTCTAATAACGTTATAATTTCTGATAGATTTTCATGGCTTAGTATTGTTTTGTTTACTCTAATTATCAATTTCTTTTCAAGAATTGATACTAAAAAATTATTTACTGCAGAAAGTAAAATTCTTTTTTCCCAATCATCATTAATTTCTCTTAACCCTATGATAAATAAATCTGTTCCATACTCATTCGATTCTCTTTCTTCAAAATTAAAACTTATTTGACCATCAACATAATTTTTATACTCTGTTTGATATAATGACCTTTCTTGTGTTATTATCGATTCATCAGTTTTATCACAATTAAATGAAACAAAGTTCATTACACCTGCATGCTTTGGGGCAGATTTAGTTGGAACTGTATTGTAGAATACTAGTCTTAAATCAGAAATAGCAAACGGTGCAGCTTTACCAATCCCTTTACTACCTGCTGCATTCTCATCAATTTTTTCAGTGTAACCATTTCCTATAATTAAAGCATCATAGCTTTTATCATTTAAACCATACGCATTATAGTCACTTATTTTTAACACTCTAATTGTATTAGATTTTATTGTTTCTTTAAAACCTTGTAGAAACTCTAAAGTTCCCACATTTCCCTTCTTTTCCCAATAACATATCGCTTTCTCTAATGCATCTTCTATGCTTTCTATTCCTGGAATTTTTTTTGTTTTTATTTCATCAAAATCAAACGTTACTTTTACAGGTTTATCATTTTCTTTTATTTTGGCATCCAATGAATTTTGTATTACTTCACGTGTCAAAGAGTCAATAACATTGTCTAAAAACGAATTAATTGCTGGATCGTTTGCCCCCCTCGGTGTTAAATTTTTACCATTAGGGAATATCCATTTATTTTTCATAATATTTACCTCTATTTATTTGAAAATTTAAATTTTTTATCTTTCTTTTCTAACTCTGATTCAAAAGATTTCTTAGCTATTTGAATTTCTTTTTCCAAAGCTTTAAAAAGTTCATTTATTTCTTGTTTACTGTATTCATAGTTTCTTCGATTCGATAAATTAGCAATTAACTGTATCTTTTGAATAGCGGCATTTACTCTAGATTCTGCTAATCTAATAAATTTTTCATGTTTATTTTCCATAACTCCTCCTAGTTATCTGACATATTTTAATATATTATACTAGATTTTTTTTATTTAGTCAATATATTCCATATATTTCGGTTTATTTGTTATTTATTACTTAATAGAAGTATACATCCTGTATTTTAAATTTTCTTTTTTAACTAGTGTTTCATTTAAATACTTTCTATATTTGTAACTGTATATTCTCCGTATTATTATTCATTTATCACTATCTTCTCTATTTTAAAATAAAATATTTTTAGTATTCCATTCATTGTATTATTATGTTACAATAACTATAGGAGTGTAATAGATCATTTTTAAGAATAATCTTCAAAGTATTATTCCTATAGCAAGAAGACTTAGTTCCCCATTTAAACTAAGTCTTCTTTTTTTGTTATTCTTTTCTCTTTCTTACTTCTTCTTATGCACTATAAATCACCATTTTTACTAATTTCTATTTCATAAACTTAACTATTTTTCCTTCTTCTTTGTATACCTTCACTGCAATAGCTACTCTTTCAAAGTCTCGTTTTAAACTATATGAATATATGTCTCTAAATAAATCATAACCTAGTTTTTTATTTACCGCAAAGGCAAGTTCGTATAATTCATATATATCCATCGAATCAAAGTTCTCATGTGCTTTTATTACATCTACTAGTATATCATCACTATGTTCTCTCACTGCTTTTTCTAATAGATCATTACGAAACTCTGATTTTTCAATAGCTTGTTTATTTCGTTTGCGTGATACTTTAGAAAGATCATTCACTAATGCATCAAGCCCCAAATCTTCAAATAATTCATTACCTAGTTGTTCATTTATTTCTTCTACCAAAGTAAGGATTCTTTCATTTAAGTCTCGTAAATGCCTGTCATTTTTTCTGATTTTATCTAAAGTTTCACTATTCTCACCTTGTATCGCTTTTTTTAATAATTCCTCTTTCATAATGTCTCCTTGTCATTTGATAAAAAAACTATTCAAATCTTCTTAATAATCACTGCTATCATTATATATTATTATACTTTCACTAGCAATATCTTATAATTAATATTTCTTTATTTATCTTCTTTCTCTACCTTGACACTCTTTTTATTTTGTTTTATAATTAATTTGTAAAGTTATAACTTGACAATATTTAGAAAGGAGGTCTAATATGTTTTCGAAAGATAGATTACAGGCACTTAGAAAAAAACATAATATATCACAAACAGCTATCGCTGAGCATCTTGGTGTTACTCGTTCAGCATATAATGGCTGGGAAAAAGGTAAGTTTATCCCTAATAAAAAGAATTTAGAAGAGTTAGCCGATTATTTTAATGTTGAAACTAGTTACTTTGAATCAGAGTACAAAATAGTCAACAGATACTTACAACTAAATGATATTAACAAGCAAAAACTTCTAAAAGTAGCCAATGAGCTATATTTTTCTCAGTTATATAAATATCGTGTCCATGCGAAATTATCTGCTGGTCTAGGTAACTACTATGATGAGAATTATGAATTCGATACTGTTTATTTCAGTAGCGAATATGACTATGATATCGCCTCTTGGATAGACGGGGATTCTATGGAACCTAAGTATCATAATGGCGATGTAGCTCTTATTAAGAAAACTGGTTTTGACTATGATGGTTTAATATATGCGGTAGTGTACAATGAAGAAACCTATATTAAAAAAGTCTATATCGAAGAAGACAAAGTACGCTTAGTATCATTAAATGATAAATACGATGATATTATCGCCCCTATCGATGAAGTAAGAATAGTAGGATTAGTCACTAAGAGCTTTAGACCTATTAGTGAGGTGTAACTATGGGAATTATCGATTACACATTAGAACCTCATTCTGATATTGCTTTTATAGATATGAAGTCTTTTTATGCCAGTGTTGAATGTGTAGAACGTGGATTAAATCCCCTAACTACTTCACTTTGTGTTATGAGTCGTGCTGATAACTGCAATGGTTTAATTCTTGCAAGTTCACCTGTTTTCAAAGAAGTATTCGGTAAAAATAATGTTGGGCGTAGCTACGACCTTCCTTTTAATATTAATGATAGAACTTTTTCTTATTACAATGCTAAACGCTTTGGTGTGAAAATTACTCCTGAATATATCCAACATGTTGAATCTTGGGCTAAAAAGACACTTATAGTCCCTCCTAGAATGAACTTGTATATTGAAAAAAATATTCAAATATTAAACGTGCTAAAAAATTATGTTCCTGATGAGGATATTCATCCCTACTCTATTGATGAAGGTTTTATCGATTTAACACAATCACTAAATTATTTTATAAAGGATACTACTAAGTCTAGACGTGAAAAGTTAGATATTATTTGCGCGAAAATCCAGCGTGATATTTGGAAAAAAACTGGTGTTTTCTCTACTATTGGTATGAGTAATTCTAATCCTTTACTCGCTAAGTTGGCACTTGATAATGAAGCTAAAAAGACTAATACTATGCGAGCTAATTGGTCTTATGAAGATGTCGAAACTAAGGTTTGGAATATAAAATCTCTTACTGATTTTTGGGGAATTGGTTCAAGAACTGAAAAAAGATTGAATAAATTAAAAATATATTCTATACGTAATTTAGCAAATGCTAATCCGGATATACTAAAAAAGGAATTTGGTATTATCGGAGTACAACTGTGGTTTCACGCTAATGGTGTCGATGAAAGCAAACCTTCTGTTCCTTATAAACCAAAATCAAAGGGACTTGGAAATTCGCAAGTTTTACCTAAAGACTACACCATTAAGTCACAAATAGAACTAGTATTATCAGAAATGGCTGAACAGGTAGCTATAAGATTAAGACGTGCTAGAAAGAAAGCTAAGTCAGTACATATAACTATTAGTTATAGCCGCATAGAAGAAAAAAGACCTCTTGTTGCATCTCAAAAAATTAAACCTACTCAAAATACAAAACAACTAACAGATTATGTATTATCACTATTCAGAAAGAAATATACTGGCGGTGCTGTTCGTTCTATCGCTGTAAGGTATGACAATTTAGTCGATGATAATATTACTATAATTTCATTATTTGATGATATTAAAGCAATAGAAAAACAGGAGAAAATCGATAAGACTCTTGATTCTATTCGTGATAAATATGGATTTTTAGCTGTTCAAAATGGTAGTATCTTAATGGAAGGCTCTCGTGTTAAAGAACGAAGTAAACTAGTTGGTGGTCATGCTGGTGGTATGGATGGTATATCATGATTAATAGAAGCTACCTACCCTATAAATCAGCTAGGCAATATGTAGATCGTGGTATGGCAAAGTGGATGGGATTTTTTATTTCAGAACATACTACAGCTATTAATACTCAAGGTAACACTATAGACTTTTCTATAAATATGGATATAGCTGAAAAACGTTTATTATTAAATCAGCTATTTTTCTTTAAAGGTTTAGCTTATTTATATACTACTAAACAAATAGCTCCGTTTTTAGGAAAAGTAACTGACTGCCAAAATGACTATATTTACTTCACGACAAAAGATACTATTATTCAAATCGACATAAAAGACATATTAAAAGTTTCAATCGCAGAGGAATTAGACTATGAATAAATTAAATCAACATGAAGTCCAATTTGATTATTTCAGTAGTAACTATGATAAATTTGAAAAAGATTTCTATAAGTATTCTGCCTTAAACATTCCCTTAACATTTCTAACAGATGATATTTTGAGTTTAATGATGAATAACAATAGCAATTTTTTCAGATTAGCTGCGAATAAATCAAAAGATAAAAGAGATCATTACTTTTTCTTCAAAGTAAATACTCCACAAGAAAATAATACAGTAAGGATTTTTAAATATATTGGACATAAATACCAACTACAAAAATAAAAAAGTGCATCTTAAATTTTAGTGAAAACTAAATTTATAAGGTGCACTTTATTATATTAAGTATAAAATCTCCAAAATACTTAGCCTTAGAGATATTCATACATTTTAATCATATTTTATAGTTTCTTCCGCTATTGCATTTGTTAACAATTGAGAAAAATTAATATTATACTTTATCGCTACATCATTAGCCCACTTAGGAATAGACAATGTTTTTTTTACTAAAGTAGAACTATCTAAATACTGTTCCAAATCAACAACAACCATTGAAACAAAAGATTTTTCAAATACATAATAATCTTTTAATTCAGAATCATCTTTAAATGGATAATCATCCTTAATAGATAATTTATTTATATCACTTACCTCTGGCAGTTTTTCTCCATTTTCAATATAACTAGCAAGCATTAGCCCTAAGTAATCGGAAGCCATACTCATAGCTTCAGGTATATCTTTTCCTTGAGTACCAGAACCATTAATATCTGGAAAATATACATTATATGATGAGATTTTTTCGCCCTCATTATTAAAATAGAAAATCGCAGGATAGCTAATTAACATACAATCACCTCTTTATAGTGGATGAGGGTTATAATAACCCTGCATCCTTTAATATCCCCTTTTCAGTAAATTTATTCAATTCACCTTTAAGAATTATGATTGGTCTAAACTGTCCAGGTTTTGTCATCTTTACGTGAGAACCTTTGACACCTTTTTGTAAAATAAAGCCATGCTTTTTTAACAATTTAACCATTTCATCTTGTGTCATCGGCATATAAACAACCTCCTGACACTTTTATATTACTACGTATTAATACGTATGTCAATGAATTTATTGTACTTTATTATAATTAAAACCCGAAACAAAGATTTCTCCTTGTTTCGAGTTTTTATTGTATTCTATTATCTTTTCGCTATTTCTTCTAATAACATTTTGTTAATCATTTGTGGGTTTGCTTGTCCTTTAGAAGCTTTCATGATTTGCCCTACTAAGAATCCTATAGCACGGTCACGACCGTTTTTGTAGTCTTCAATAGATTTTGGATTGTTATCTAATGCTTCGTTAACCCAAGCTAATAATTGTCCGCTGTCAGATACTTGTACTAGACCTTTTTCTTTAACGATCTTCTCAGCATCTCCACCGTGTTCGATTAATTCAGCGAATACTTTTTTAGCGATTTTACTTGAGATAGTTCCGTCAGTAATTAATTTAATCATTCCTGCTAGACCTTCTGCAGTAAGTTTAGTTTCGCTAAGTTCTTTTTGTACTTTATTTAAGTACGCATTCACATCAACCATTAAGTAGTTAGATGCTAATTTTGGATCAGCTCCTAATGATACAGTTTTTTCAAACATATCTGACATTTCTTTTGTTAGTGTTAGTACGTGTGCATCGTATGCTGGTAATCCAAGTTCTTCTTGGTATCTTCTTTGACGAGCATCTGGAAGTTCTGGAATAGTTTTTCTTACTTCTTCCATCCATTCATCAGAGATAATCATAGGTACGATATCTGGCTCTGGGAAGTAACGGTAATCGTCTGAACCTTCTTTAACACGCATTAGTTTTGTTGCACCAGTAGTTTCATCAAAACGACGTGTTTCTTGTTCGATTACTCCTCCCGATAAAATAACTTGCTCTTGACGTTTTTCTTCGTACTCTAATCCTTTTTTAACAAAAGTGAATGAATTTAAGTTTTTAAGCTCAGTTTTTGTACCGAATTCATCTTGACCATATGGACGAATAGAAATGTTCGCGTCACAACGCATTGAACCTTCTTCCATCTTAACGTCAGATACTTCGATATATTGAATAATTGAACGTAATTTTTCTAAGTAAGCATATGCTTCTTCTGGCGTTCTAATATCTGGCTCAGAAACGATTTCGATAAGTGGTGTTCCTTGACGGTTAAGGTCTACTAGTGAATAACCATTTTTGTGAGTTAATTTACCAGCATCTTCTTCAAGGTGAGCACGTGTAATACCGATACGTTTAGTTTCTCCGTTTACTTCGATATCAATCCATCCGTTTTCCCCGATTGGTTGATCGAATTGAGAGATTTGGTATGCTTTCGGGTTATCTGGATAGAAGT
>ERZ772999.1526-NODE-1526-length-13508-cov-30.660596_pt1 | contig 13508 bp, 10 predicted proteins | sample MGYA00511467_ERZ772999 | MGnify/ENA primary metagenome ERZ772999 (study PRJEB29015, sample SAMEA2738064) | human oral metagenome | biome: human oral; feature: human-associated habitat; material: saliva | place: China | collected 2218 ...
ACACCTCTCAAACAATAATAGACACGTTCTCTCATTAGTATAAGTATACTATATCGTTGAGAACGTGCCTATGTATGGCCAAAGCATTACGCGCTAGCTTTTATTGTATTTGTAGTCATGACCTTTAAGTTTATCTACATATTAAGATATTAATTTCCTAATTTAGAATTAGTGAATAAGCAAAATCGCAATTGTACTTGTAATGAATGTAACGATTACAGGTACGCTTGTACGTTTTACAAGGTCGAAACTGGAAATGTTTGCGATACCTGCTACGGCAATCATAACAGCACTGATTGGGCTAAGTAGACGGCCTACGCTAGCTGCATTTTGCATACCAAGAAGGATTGTTGTAGCATTGCCACCTAAATCAGCTGCAAAGTTAGGAACTAGAGGAGCAAATGCGAACATAGAGGCAACGCCAGAGCCCATTACAATGCTTAGACCTGTAATGATTGTAGATACGATTACACCTACTACATCAGCAGAGATAGCAAGACCTTGGATTGCTGCAACGAATTCTTTTACGATACCCAAGGAAGTTAAACCGAAAGCGAATGTTTCGCCCGCAACGATCAATGTTACAGTATTTGCAAATTGGTCGCCCATACCTTTAAAGAAGGTTTGGATACTAGCTGCCATTTTACGGAAGTCACGATGACGAATGAGTTCGCAGCCCATAGCGATGAATAAGCTAAGGAACATCGCAAGGTTTACGTTCATTTTAACACCTTGAATACCATAGTCGCTGAAACCAAGGATAAAGATTAATGGCAATAATGGTAAGAAGATATACGGTAATGGACCTACTTCAAGATCATCAGATTTATGAGCTTCAACATATTCTGCAGGAACATGACCAGACTTTTTATCCAAATATTTTTGCCATACGAAATGAGCAATAGCAGCCATCAAACCACAGATAATATATACTTTCAACTGATAGCCTACAAAATATTCATGAACAGGCATGTTTACTGTTTTAGATACGAGTAATGTAGTAGCAGATGCAGGTCCGATATCAAGCAAGTGACCTGTAGCAACAGCTGCAGCAGCACCTACTGGACTAACACCTAAACGCACAAGAATCGGGAAGATTGTCACCATCATGAGCATTGCAAGACCAGATGCACTTGGGATAACTAGAGACATGAACATATTGAGAATAAATGTAAGCGCCATTACTAGGTACGCAGATTTCATTTTACCAAGCGGTTTGATAGCCGTTACAACGAGGCGAGAGCTGGCACCAATATGGTCCATGTACTTCGCAAAACCAGTACAAGTCATGATCATGAGACCAAGGTTTGCTGCATCTTTAGCAGTGGTAATATTAATGAATTCAAAAGCATCAAAGAAAAGAACCCCTGTGGACTTCTTCGCTTCTACAAAAGATGTTGTGTAGCCTAACAAGTACGCCGCAAACATCATAATAAGACCGCCTAACAACAATACGGTTTGCGCTTTAAACTTCTTAATAACTAGCGTTCCCGTTATGGCAATAACCAATAAACAAACTAACAAATTCATACATGTTCCCTCCATTTACAACACAATACTTAGAAGTTTTCCTTTGCCTGTTTGAAATCTTCTTTTATTTTTTCTAACAAGCCTGGTGTTTCAAGGATTTCCTCCACGGATAAAGCAATGCCCTTCGCGCCATACATGATAGCATCCTCTGCGAGTTGGCTCTTACCATTGTCTAACCATTCTTGAGAATGACTAGTCACGCCCCTGCCTACGAATTTTACGCGCAAGCAAGCACCTGGTACGCGGAACGTCACGCTAGAGAAATCGGTGGATCCCGTTACCTTGCGAGGCTCGGAAATCTCTGGGGCCCCTACTTTTTCTGCATTTTTTAAAAGTATATCGTTCAAGGTTTGTACATTGACTTTATTGTCGTACGCCTTAACCTCTTCCCATTCCATGGTAGCGCCTACCTGTAAAGCTGCACCTTGAGCTACATTTTTCACGCGCTCCACAATCTCATCGAGACGAATACGACTGGAAGAACGAATATACCATTGAGTACACGCATAATCTGGAACGATGTTCGCCGCTTTGCCTCCGTCAGTGATGATACCATGCATACGAACCTCAGTTGGCACATGCTCGCGCAAGTACTCCATGCCGTTGAAGAACAACAATACAGCATCTAGCGCGCTGATTCCCTTCTCTGGAGCAATTGCCGCATGGGCAGACTTACCATGGAACTTGATATTAACAAGATTCAACGCCAAGGACTTGCCGTCTACCGTCGTCGTATCGCTGCCGTGCATCATGAAAGCAAGGTCTAAATCGTCAAACACGCCTTCGCGAGCCATAACGAGCTTGCCGCTTGCTGTTTCCTCTGCAGGTGTACCGTACACAACTAATGTGCAAGGTGTTTGCAATGTACGTTTCAAAGCAATCGCCGCCGTACAGATGGATGGACCTTGTAAATTATGACCACACGCATGGCCCAAACCTTCAAGGGCATCATACTCGCAAAGTAGGCCAATCTTAGGACCGCCACCGTTTACGTGGTACACCGCTCTAAAGGCTGTCTTAAGACCACTCACCTCGCGGTCTACGTTGAAACCTTCCTTCTCCAACAAATTCGTCAACAACTCATGGGCTTGGAACTCTTCGTTCCCGAGCTCAGGATGATCGAAAATAAAATCATTCAACTCCTTCATGGGCTGTCTTAATGATTCGATTTCTTGTAAAAGCTGACTCATTTCTACCTCCAACATACACACTATAAAAACATAAATTTATATACTTACCAATTCAAGCCCTATGAAACCTGTATCTAATAACCTGTTTTTATTTATTTGTCTATTAATGTATTAATAATTATTCCGTATAATGGAACGCTATTCCATTTAATAGATAAAAAATAAATTTATAAGGTCGCTCCCATTTGTTTAGAAATGGTTTGACCTAATACCATCATGACAGATAGATACTCTTTGACGCGCTCTTCGGTGTAGTCCCCGATTGGACCAGAAATGGTCATCACCGCCTCCAGCTTATTGCCAAAGGAGAAGATAGGAACTGCGATAGATGCCGCATCAGGGACTCGATTGCCTCGTGTTACCACATACCCATCATGACGAATTTGCGCGCTTTCACCAGCACTCATATCAGTATCCTTGAAGTCCCCTAGATAGGCACCGAAAATCTTGCCAGCCGCCCCTTTAAAAATAGGGTACACCGTTCCGATCTTGATATCATGACGCAACGGCTTATCCGCCGCAACGCGCTCGATACAGATGCGATAATCGCCCTGCGCCAAGAACAAATTCACAGACTGCTGCAACCGATCACGAATGGCCACCATGTACGGCTGCGCAATGGCACGCACATCCAAAGACGTAAGAAAGGACTTTGCCATTGGCAAAACACCCCAAGACAACTGATACTTCTTAGCCCCGTTAAACTCAACCCAATGATGAGCCTCAAAGGTCTTGAGCAACCGATGAACCGTCGTCTTCGGCAACGCCGTCGCATTCGCCAACTCAGTTACACCAAGCGGGCCTGCCTCTAATAACTTGAGTATCTCAATACCACGCTCTATTGATTGAACCATATTCATATCCAAAGAAACGCACTAGCCCAATGTGGGCTAATACATTTCACTATTCTATTAAAACTAATAACAATATACGTAATGTGTTTGATTACACATAACACCTCTGAAGAGTATATAGTGCAATTAACTCATTATCAATATAACAATAACACATTCATGAAAAACTTAAAAATAACTAAGATGCATGATTAACTAATAATTTGATCTCTACCTTAAAGTATGATCTAATATTTATAAGAAAAGTATTTATTGTATACGGGGGTAGTAATATGGGGATTATTAACTCAAATCTAACCAAATTAGGTTCTTTTTTAGGGAACGAGAAGCTTTACATTCCAGAATATCAACGGGGCTACTCTTGGGAAGAGACTCAACTGGATGACTTTTGGCAAGACTTGAAACAAATTTATGAAGAAAATACACATGATGAACACTTTCTTGGACAAGTTGTTATTCACAAAAACAAGGAAGATGGTAAGCGTTATATTATTGATGGCCAGCAACGTATCTCAACAACAATTATCTTCCTAGATATCCTGCGTACAAAATTTAAAGAAATTGCCGATGCAACAAATAATAATGATGCAAATGACGACTCAGAGGATATTAATGCTAAATATATTGGCCGTATATCTGAAAGCAAACGCGAGCAGTATTTATCTATGGGTGGTGTTGATAAAGAGTTCTTCTTTGAATATGTACAAAAACGTGGGGCCATTGATTATAGTGACAAAAAATTTGATAAAAAGAAACTTAAACCATCTAACTATAATATCTTCTATGCAAGTAAATTCTTTAATGCAAAAGTAAATGAATTTCTTGAAAAGAATGAGTCTAATCAATACAAAGCGCTAAATAAACTATATCAGGTTTTAATTAATCAATTTATTCTAATGACTGTCGAAACTGACGACATCAATGAAGCATATATAATCTTCGAATCGCTCAATGCGCGTGGTAAAGCACTAGAAACAGCAGACTTATTAAAGAATCATATTTTACGTGTAGCACAAAGTGACTTATCTAGCGCCACTGAAACTTGGAATACTATTATTGATAATCTTGATAATATAGATCCAACAAAATTTATTCGCTACTATTGGAACAGTACAAAGCGCTTTGCCCGAGAAAAAGATTTATTTAAAGAATTACGTACAAATATAACATCACAATCTGATGTCAATGCATTATTAGCAAATCTACGCTCTTTATCTAAGGTGTGTGCAGCCATACTACATCCTGACGATAACAAGGACTTTGATTTAACTGAACTGAACGAACGTCTTATTGAGATGCAAAAACTAGATGCATCATCATATATTCCTATCATCTTTGCTCTAAGACTGCAGAACTACTCTGAAGAAGATATAAATGAGGTTTTAAAAGCGATAGAAACACTAGTAGTTCGTAACTTTGTTGTTTCAGGGCTTGTTGCCAATAAGTATGAACTTGTATTTGCACAAATCGCTAGAAGTATTAGCGATAAGACTTGGCCACCTAATAGTGATAATACATCTAGCCAAAAGCCAACCAAAGATGATATCCTAAAAAAACTATATTCTCTTATGGTATCAGATGAGGAATTCATCAATAACTTCAGAATTTTCAACTCTAAGAAGAATGCAGTTATCCGCTATTTGCTTCGTAAAATTAATAACTTCGACATTAATGAAACAAAAATTGTGGATGACTCGAACCGTGTTCATGTTGAACATATTCTTCCTAAAAAGATTAATGATGAATGGATCAACTTCAATGATGAAGACCACGAAACATACCTATGGCGTTTAGGTAACCTAACTCTATTAGGCCAAGAATATAACAATAGAGCGAAAAACAAAGGATTCGATAAAAAGAAAGAAATCTATAAGAAATCAGAAATCAAAATGACTCGTGACCTTGTCTCAATCGATGACTGGACTACATTCACAATCATAAAACGCCAAGAGGACTTTGCTGAAATAGCACTAAAAATTTGGCCACGAAATTAAACTATACCAAAAGGCTTACACAAAAAAATGTTTGAAAAAAACCAGTACTAAATTTTATCAGTACTGGTTTTTATATGTCATATAAAATTATCTACTCATGATTAATATCAGAAATGCTTCTTCGCTTTAACTCATCATATAAATGACGAGCTCCAATAGTATTATTATGAATACGTTCTACTAGCTCTTCATCAGATAGTGTTTTTTTGTCAACAAGCCCCGAATCTTGGCATTCATCAGGATTATAATTTTGAGCTTCTAGTTTATTAAGCGAAATCAACTTATCTATTAAGTTTTCAATAGATGCCATTTCGTCTAAATACACAAAACAATCATATTCTTTATTTTTCTTGATTTCATTAATTATTATATCAACCTCTTTTTTTATTGAAAATAATATTTCTAATATAGTAGTCGAAATTTCCACTTCAGATTTAGAAATAAGTGCATATGAATCTATTTTATAGTTATCACTTATATAATCTAAATCTATAAGGCTTTTAATAATATTTTCGTGAAATACAATAAAATATATATTTCTACTAAATCCTTTATCACCTTCTAAATAGTTAAGATTTCTTACCATAGAAATAAATGAATTCTTTAAAAAATAATTCTGAACTCCACTAAGAAAAATATTAAGGTTTCTAAATAGATATAGATCAAATTTATTGCCAAATTCATTTTTATACCAGCTAAAGAACCATAATATAAGCTTATTATAGTAGCTATTAATTATATCCTCTTTCCAATTTATAGAAGCATAATAAAAAGATTTAAAAATAGCTGCCCATGTATCTATTCCTACAAAGCAAGTATCTTCAAAAGCAAATGTTTTAAAAGAATACTCCATAAATTCATCAAACATAGTTAGTTCGATGGTATCATTACTCAAAATTTTATCTGCAAATTCATTAGCAAAAATAATATGCGTACTTTGAGCTTCATTTCCTGCAGCAATACATGTATAAAAATAGTGTTCTAATCGTTTTAATTTAATTCTTACATTTCTATTTAATTCAGATGCTGACGAGTTATAGTTACTTTCAATAATAGATATATTAGTAGATCGTGGCTCATCTAGTCCACTTAAATTGTACATATATAACTCTAGTACACAATAGGACAAAAACATTTCAAAGTTAACTGGATTCGACTTCGGTGAGAATAAATCTCTCATTTTATCAGCACTGAAACATGTTGCTAATCCGATTGGTATAGATTGATCCATGGTAACAGATAGAAGGTTCCAAATATAATATATATTATCTTCATAATTAATTCTAAAATTAGATCTAATATCAAATTTAGTAGATATAGTCTGATAATATTTTGGTAAAAAATATTTAATATAACAAGTTTGAACAAGAACCTTAGCAAATCCATCATTTTCAAGTATCAAATCAGAATACTCCTTAATATAAAATGATAAACTTTTAATAAAAGCCTCTATATTTCTAACATTATAAGCAGATTCTAAATATCGTTCCTTTTCAAGTGGATCAATAACTGCTTTTGAATATCCATACCAGTTAGTGATTGAATTAGCCATATTAGCTATAATTTGTCTATATTTTATAACAGACTGATAATTCTCAAAATCATGATTAATAATATAATCAATTAATTTCATAAATTGAATATGGGTTAATTGAACTGTCTTTGGTATATATTTTTGAAGATAGTAATTATCAAACCCTTTATCGTTTAATTCCTTAGCATTATATTGATATATAACCTTTAACTTTCCTGATAAATCTGCGGTTAACCTTTCAGATATATAAAAAATCTTACGCAATATATTTTTATCATCAATTCTATCTAAATCTTCAAATATTATAATAATAGGCTTACTTAGTTTTCGAATGGAAGACTTAAAATTCTCTAACTCTGATGTGTATGTTGATTCATACCCTAAAAAATTAGTTATTAAATGACCATATTTAAAATTATTAATATAGGATATAAAGTTTCTGGTTTTTTTACTAAATATATATTGCTTCTCCAACTCTGAAGTTATTTGCATTATTAAATATTCAAATACATCATCTAAATTTAAAGCAACAACATCAATACGTATAAATACAAATGAATCTTTCTCACGATACATAAAGTGATCGAGAATCAAGCTTTTTCCCATTCCCCAAAAAGATTCTATACCTAGTATATTAGTTGATTCTTTTTTTATTGTAGAAATAATATGTTTCAAATCCAATTCACGCTCGGAATAAAGTGCTTTATTTGGCTTTCTAATCTCAATACGATTTGAAATTCTTATGCAAATACTTATAAATATAACAAAATATAGAGTCAATGTAGCTATTATCAAAAGTTCATCGGAATCTAATCCACCATATAACTGGTTATATAAAATATAACTACTAATATATGCAAACCATAATGAAATTAAAGCAAAACTTAAAAGCCTACGCTTATAATAATATGCCAATATTATTCCCATAAGAGTAATAATAAACATTACACAAGGAAAGATACTCAAAACCGGAATAACCAATAAAAACAATACTAGTAACAAAAGAAAATATACAAATATATATTGAATACAATAATTAAACTTATGAAGCAGGTTATAAAAACTATCTATTATTGACATAAACATTTCGCCCTTTATAAACAATTAAATCATTAATACTTTATATGCCCTTATTATAATTTCTATATTAGTAATAAAAATCCCTTTTATATCATTGCTTTAATAAAAACCACCCCTATATGGGGTGGTTTTTATCAAGAGTGAAAAGTTTTATGTTGTTTTATTGATTACCTTTTTATGTCTCCCGTATGTTATTGTCTCCCTATAGTTCCTCCTCTCTTTCTCTCCCCTATTACTTCATCTCCCCCTACTGGTTCTTCTCTTCCCCCCCCTAACAGTTTTATCTTGTTAGGTCTCTCCAGGCGATAAATAGTTCGGCCACAACTTGTGGGTTTTGGCTGAGTTTGATGCGGGCTAGCATTTTGCGCACGTAATTGCAGTGTTCTAGCATGGCTTCGTTCAGCTTGTGTTTCACGTGGTGTGGGGCTTGGTACACCAAGATAGGTTTAAAGTCGCCCACGTGAATATAGCTCGTATCTGGATCAGGGCCATCGGTAACGATATATTGATAAGGTATCGCCACATTAAAGAGTCCGTACACCACGTCCTTGCCGATAGGGCGCCGACATTTAATATGTCCAAAGGTCAAATGCGGGCCATAGGTCTTAGGCGCCGTATAGCTGCTGCGCCGACCATCGCTAGTCATGATGTAATTTGGCCTCAACCCTTCTTGTAAGGCCAGTTCTCGCAGGATGGTACGAATTGGCAGATGTACCAATTCTTGACGGCCATCTACGAAATAGCACATCGTACTGTCACCGCCGCCAGGTTCATAGGTAGGAATAAAACAAACAATATGATTCTTCGGATTCGTATAGATCAAATCCAAATTCTCTCCCTTAGATAGCCAAGTGGCCACCGCTACTGGTACTTCATTACATGTCATCATAGGAATTCTCTCCCCTCAACTTAGGAACATTCCTTTCAACAATACAATGAACACGTGTTCTGTGAAAGCAGATTCGCATGCTTTAATCTGCTGTTGGTTTAATTGTATATCACACTGTATAATTTGTAAATATATACACAAAACTATAGAAATTTATGTAAAATTAAAGACTTTATGATCTTGTAAAAGTAATATCTACCTATATGTGTCATTATTTTCTCATTTAAATTGAGAATTGCATATTTTATGTATATCTGTTAATCACGATTAACGTAATTATGCAATAATCAGAATATAAATAAGAAATTAAATTATATTAACACATATCATTGTAATAAGAACTTAGCTCAATTAGCACATAACTCTAATACGTGCATAGCTCTAAAACATATATATCTCTAATGAATGTATAGGCTTATTGCATTCGTATCTAGTGTACTCGTAGTTTCTTGAAGTCTGTCGTCAAGTATCTACGCAGCTTCCGCAGGGCTCGTTCATGGCGCCGTTGGATAGCTTGGCGGCTACAGTTCAGTTCTTCGCTAACGGATACGAGACTTTTACAATCACCGTACACACGGCGCAATAAATCTTGTTGATCTGGAGATAATCTGCCGAGAGCCCATACGAGGCGAGCCCGTAATCGTTGTTCCTCATCAGCCGTCATGATCATGTCTGCTATATTCTCTCCCGATGAGAAGATATCCATGCCAACAGCTACCTCGCCATCATCTGTGATGCGATCTGGTATATGAATCTCACGATGATTACGCAATCGTTCTCGCTTCCAATACCGCATGTAACCATACCTAACACCAGCTTTTACAAAGCCAGGAAATGGCACAGAGCCTTTCAGATCAAAGCTATAAATCGATTCTAATAGGATAGCCCACAGATAGCTCTCTAGGTCTTCACGGAACTCGCGGTTCCCCGTCTTATTCGTATAGTGTAAGATGAGGGGCCGATACCTGCGACAGAGCTCGATTTGAGCCGCATCATGGCGCAGCTCATCAGCGGACCACGGCTGGTAACCCACTGTTTGAATCCGCATATTTGGATTTTGACAAATCGACACGAGGCTCTTATCCGATAAGGACGTTAAGACCTGATGCCCACAGATAAGGGTCTGTAATTTCAGCTCCTCTGGCACCTTGTACTCTGGTTTCTTAGGCGGTATCGTTTCAGATTCTAGTTCCTTAGAAAAAGGCCTCTTAGATAGTACTTCTTTGGAAGATGTTCCCTTTGAAGATATTTCCTCAGATTGTAAGCTTGCAGTTTTAATACAGGTTCGTTGTACTAACGGTTCTTCGTTTATGTATAACATAAATCCCCTTTCCTGCCATGGCATAGCGCTTATCTACACAATAACGCGGAACGGGGATTTTGACAAATTGGCAATTCCTTAGAATTCCCACATATTCTGTTACAAGCTAACATTAATTTCTATCCATTAAAAGACATAACTATACACCTAGATAGGTAATTGCTGAAAATAATACAAAAAAGACACCACAGAGGAATATGGTGCCTTTTTTAGAGGAATTAGTACTACCATTGGGTAATAGTACATAATCTTATATTTAAATTGTCTGATTACATTGCAATACAGGATGCTTCCACAAAGTCTTTAAGTTGTGGTTTTACGTAGGTTTGGTACACGTCTGCACCATTGCCACGAACGATGTCGCCCCAGTATTTATACACATAGCGGTACCAGAAATGGAACATGCTATTTGTGAAGTGGTAGTCAGCGTATTTCGCTGGTCCACGGCTATTCGCTTGGATACGACCTACAAGGCCCATGGCCATCAAGTCGTTTAAGCGAGATGTAAAGGTGCCACTTTTAATTTGGCTAGCTTGCAACAGCTCCACATAGTATGGTCTCTCTAGTGTAGCAAGGCCAGATAGGATCGCATTAGCACCTGTTATATTTTTCATATCTCGATGTAAGATATGCTGCGTTTCTTCAAAGAGTGCACCCGATACAGAGAAGAACAAATTAATGATATTCGTATCGATGCTTTCACCATTATCAAAGTACTGCACATAAGCAGGCAAACCACCTGTTACGGCGAACACGGTACGCAAGTCATCCTTCGCATAATGAAGGCCCAAGGATTTCATGTCCACCAAGGAGAACGGTTTCACCTCGAAATATTCCGACACATAGGGACCGATCAAGCTGCGATCGCCAATGATGCGGCCATCGAGCTGTTCTAACCCATTCGCCATCAAGATGATGTTCAAATGGCTCGTTTCTTTATAAGTATCTAACAAATCGCGCAAGTGTATAGGGAACTGAGGTACAGCCTCCACCAAGGAAGGGTAATCATCAATCACCACAGTCTGAGGCGTTTTTACACTGCTTTCAAATAGCCCCTCAAAGGCCTCTTGCAAGCTAGTGATTGGTTCGAATTTGTCTTGTCCATTAGCAGGAACAAAACGTGCCTCAAGAGCTCGATTCATATCGGCTACATGGATTGCTTCATTAGCCATGCGACCTGCCAAGTATAGCGCCTTATGACGGCGTACGAGCTGGGAAGCCACATAGGATTTACCACTGCGATGCGGGCCATACACAACACACAAACTCATTTGACCCATCGCAATACGGGACTGGATACTCTCAATTATTTCAGCACGTCCCACAAAATTCATATACTCTCACCTCCAACATTCTATGGAGACTATTATATCATAAATTTAAAACAAATTTAAACTTATTTTCATATTATTAACATGACTTTTGATTATGTTAAATTTTTTACGCATAAAATACACTTATTTAATGGTTTACTTTTTACCCATACGTCTATGAAAGTTCCCATATTTACTACATTCTATATAGTTGTATCCCCAATACAACTATACAGAGGAAAGTATAAAAAAAGACGTGCCTATCTAAAATAAGCACGTCATGTATTTATGTTTATATGTATATGTATATGTAATAGTTTTGTTTATGGACGATACCTGCGAGGGCATTCATAACATTATTGTTGCATTTGCGTTTGCATCTTCATGAGTAGAATATGCTTAACCGCATCATTAAGGCGCTCATTCGTAATCGTTCCGTTCGCCACGGCTTGGGTTAATGCTCGATGGACTTCATCGATATGAACGGTATCCGCATCAAGAAGAACGAGATCACTGCCTGCTACGATGGAGGATACTGCAAAGTCCCCTATCTTTTGGTTTGCTTGCAAGGCGCCTACATCGACACGGTCTGTCATAACCACCCCATTATAGCCTAGCTCGTGTCGTAGCCAGTCCGTTATGATTGCTTTCGAATTACTCGCTAGGTGTTCATTATCGATGGCAGGGATTTGCACATGGCTTATGACGAGCATGTACGTATTCGCTGTCGTCTGTGTAATGAGGCGTTTAAATACGGACACATCGTTGTTGTTCAAATAGGCCTTCGCATCGTTAGCGGTCTCAAAGGATGCATCACCAAGGCTCACTGCTGGGAAGTAGTTATAGCCAAACCACATGTGGTTGATTTGATAACGCTCCGCCATGGCGAGATCCATATACCCTGCCCACGTAGGGTCAGATGTATAGGACACATTCGGCACCCCTAGGTTTGCATTTGGTCCCACGATGAGGTTAAAGCCCATATCCCGCATTTCGATGGCCGATCGAGTCACTAAATTGATAATCCGTTCCATCGGTAGTTGGCCCCAACGATTTGGCTCTGGCAAGCGCAAGAAACTTTCATTCGTACTCAACACCTTATCCCGATTGATGCCGATGTATGGCGTCACCATACTCGCCGTGGTGGCCGTTTGCATGATATCGCTGGTAAAAGCTTTCACTTGATTTTTATTATGTAGATTTTCATTAGTTAGCATAACGCCGCTCACACGGTATTTCCTGATGACGTCCTTTTGGGACTGTCCTACCGTACTACCATGAAGGCTAATCATCATCAGCTGACCTATCTTGTCCTCTTGAGACATAGCCCCAAGCCAGGTGTTCACCTTCTCAGGGACAGGTTTATCTGATTGCATGACAGCCCGATACGATACAGTTCGTACCTCTTCCTGCTCTGCCTGACTCTCATGTTGGCATCCCGCAGTACCGATGGCGGCGACTATCAAGGCCATGCCACATAAGGCACGCCGTAAAAACAAGTTCATCTCTCCACAAAACTCCTTGCTGAACTCTCTTACACATTACTTATCTATATATTATACACTATATAATTCATCTTTTCCTCATATAAAAGCTGATTTTCTATACTAATTTATCATAATAAAGTTATAAAGTAATTGTAAGTATTGATATACGAGGTACTCAATCGTTATGAATCCATAATAAGGATAAACATAAAAATCCTACGAATCGCATGTAAGATGACACTCAGTAGTCAATGTCTACACAAGTATCAAGTCACTCATGACCCGTAGGATTTATTTCTGTTCAGTTAGTTACTCA
>ERZ772999.1530-NODE-1530-length-13480-cov-7.748678_pt1 | contig 13480 bp, 18 predicted proteins | sample MGYA00511467_ERZ772999 | MGnify/ENA primary metagenome ERZ772999 (study PRJEB29015, sample SAMEA2738064) | human oral metagenome | biome: human oral; feature: human-associated habitat; material: saliva | place: China | collected 2218 ...
AATACTTTGATAGCGAACATACACGCCAATCATGGAGTATTGGTAAATATCAATTAAACAATCAAAGCGGTAAGGTTGAGGTGTTTAACACATCATCATATGCATCCTTCCTAAACGATGGACATAGGCAAGAGGTTGGGAGATTTCTTCCTTGGATAGGTCAATCTAAAGGCGGTGTCATGCAAGGTGGCAGATTGACAAAGCCTTGGGTAGATGGTGCGTATATGCATGAGAAAGCAGAAAAGGTAGTCAATAAGAACGCTAAACGTATTATGGAGATTACATTAAAGAAATGGGTTAAAGATCATGGTGGATACTGATGTATTAACGGCTGTATCTAAGACCGTACATACGGCACTTAACGTGCCTATATACCTAGAATTCAAAGAGAATAATATGACATTCCCATGTGCTTATATCAAGGTTATTGAACCGAGTATGAGCAGACATGTTGGAACGCTATATAATACCTCTTTGGATTTAGACATCATGTATTACACCAATAATCTTGATGTGGTTACAGATACAAGAAAGTTATTAGGAATTCCTAGTGTGTTGTATCAGTTGCTTGAATTTGTACAAGTTGGGGAACGTACGATTATGGGAACTGGTATGAAGTATAAAGTGTCAGATGGTGTATTACATTTCTTTGTAACGTATGAAAATATTTTGCGAAGTATATCCAAGCCAATCGAACGCATGAAACACATGGAATTAACAGAAAGGGTAAAAAATGGCAGAGATTGAAACAGTTGAAACGCCTGTAATGGCTGAGCAACAATTTGATGCATATACAATCGTTGCATCTGATAAATATAGACGATATCGTGATTTGCTCACATGTCTACTAGATGAAAATGTGATGTATACGCACAGTGATATTGATAAGATTTTAAATCAGGCATTAAAAACGCCTGTGAAAGGTTAGTGAAATATGGCATTAGGTGGTGGCACATTCTTATTTCATAATAAAGTATTGCCAGGTACTTATATTAATTTCGTATCTAAAGACCGAGCATATGCGGAAGTATCAGACCGTGGGTTTGGTGCTATGATGCTTGCCTTTGATTGGGGCCCTAGCGGTGAAGTGTTCCGTGTAGATAATGATACGTTCCAAAAAGAATGTCAAAAGTACTTTGGTTATGATTATGGCCATGAAAAAATGAAAGGCTTGCGTGATTTATTCCGTGGCCTTAAAACTGGCTATTTCTACCGCTTAAATTCTGATGGTAAAGAGGCAAGCGGTGCTATTGGTAAAGCTAAATATAAGGGCGCCCGTGGTAATGATTTGGGTGTATCTGTACAAGCTGACCCAGATAATAGCGGTAAATTCATTGTGAATACATACCTTACAACTGGTGATGTTCGCAAAGTAGTAGACACTCAAAAGAATTTGAAAGATGCAACTGAATTAAAAGACAATGATTACATTATCTTTACTAAAACAGGTGCATTGACTGCTAGTGCATATGCTGCATTGACTGGCGGTACAAATGGTAGTGCGGTAACTGTTCAAAACTATCAAGATAGCCTTGATATGCTTGAACCTTACTACTTTAATACAATCGGTTATGCTGGTGCTGATGATACTGTTAAAAACTTACTCATAGCATTTACAAAACGTTGCCGCGAGCAAAGTGGTGCTAAATTCCAATTAGTGATTCATGGTAAGACTAAAGTCAACTATGAAGGTGTTATCTCTATCCTTAATGATGTAACCGATGTAGGTGCTGAAAAAGGCTCTTTGGTTTACTGGACATTAGGACAAGAGGCATCTTGTAATATCAACGCAACAGTAGGCAATATGATCTATGATGGCGAATATACTGTAAATGTGAAATACAAACAGTATGAACTTGAACAAGCTATTAAAGATGGTATGTTCATGTTCCACAGTGTAACTGATGCGGTAGGTGGCAACATTCAAGGCGATGTGCGTGTATTGAAAGATATCAACACATTCACAGAATTTAGCAAAGCTAAAAACCGAGATTTCTCTTTCAACCAAGTCATTCGTGTACTTGATAATTGGGCGATTGATAGTGCTAGATTATTTAATAAAACACACCTTGATAAATCCCCTAATGACCAAGCTGGCCGTGAATCCTTATGGGGTGATTTGGTATACCTTGCTGAACAATATCAAAAGGTACGTGCTATCCAAAACTTTGATGATAAGGACATCCCAGTACCAACACAAGGTGATAACAAAGAAGATGTATTGGTTAACGTACAATTACAACCAACAGTAGCTATGGAAAAATTGTACATGACTGTAGTAGTAGCGTAGGGGGTAACACATGGCAGATGAAATTTTAGATGCTTTAAAAACGATGGATGCAGGCGATGTAGTTTCTTCCAAATTGGCATCTTGCTATATCGTAACTGGCGGTAATAGATATTTGCTATTCCAAGCAAAAAAACTTACTGCAAAAATTAAGAAAAACAAAGAAAAAGTGGCTATTTTAGGCCGTATTGGTGCTGGTAATAAATCAACATCCGTTGAATATAACGGTAGTTTGGCCATTTACCATAACACAGCTTTATTTGACAAAATGGTTGAAAAATACTTGAAAACAGGTGTTGATACATACTTTGACATGCAAGTAGTCAATCATGATCCAACTTCTAAAGCTGGTAGACGCTCTGTAATTCTCAAAGGCGTAAACCTTGATGAATTAACGGCAGCAGAATTCGATGCTGACGGCAAATATATCGAACAAGAACATAATTTCACTTATGAAGGTGTTAAATATGTTGAACATTTTGATGAATTAGATGGGATGCAAGCTTAGTGCTTGCTCCCTTTTTTGTATAGGAGAATTTTACAATGGCTGAAAATTTAAGTGCATTTTTAAAACAAAATGTTGAAGTAGTGAATGAAACTGAATATGTGGCATCTAAACGCATTAAAGGTGCTAATGGTGAGCCTATCGCATGGAAAATCAAGACATTAGCTACTGATGAAACTGAAAAAATGCGTAAAAAATACACTAAACGTATTACAGACCGCATCACACGTCAATCGGAAGAACGCTTTGATGCAACTGCATACAATGAAGATGTATTGTCTAAAGCAATTACATATCCTAATTTGTATGATGCAGAATTACAAGATAGTTGGGGTGTAACGGAGCCTGTTGATTTAGTTAAAGCTATGCTCACACCTGGTGAATATGCTGATCTTTTAGCAGCTGTAACAGAGGCCCAAGGCTATGATGTTGGCATGGAAGATAAGGTAAAAGAGGTAAAAAACTCCTAGATTCCAATGAAACAGAAACGATGTTCGCATATTTGGCGTTTGTTAAATACCATATGCGACCTTCTGTTTTTGCGGAAATGAGTATAAATGAAAAAGCGGTAGTAATTGCTTTTATCCAACAACACGCAAAAGATGAGCAAAAAGAGTTGGATAAGGCAAAAAGGGGGTAATGAATGGCTACACTTTCAAACTATATAAGCCTATCAACTAATATTCCTAATGCAATGAACGCAGCCGCAAATGCAACCCAAAAAGCCTATCAATCAATGAACACGTTGCACAACAAAATGAATGGCGTGTCAAATGCAAGCGAAACGCTAAAAGCTAGCCTTGGTGGCATCATGAATAGCTTTGCTGGTAACTTATTGGCAAATACAGTCATGAATGGTGTTGGAATGGTTAGGGGTGCTATTGATTCAATCACAGATACGGCTGCAGAATGGGCAAGCGTACAAGCTAGATTGAAACTCGTGGCAGGCAGTCAAGAAAATGCCATTTATCTAAACAAGCAAATATTTGAATCTGCTCAACGTGCAAGAGGCGGATATATGGATATGGCTGATGCGGTAATTCAAGTATCACAATCGGCCCATGATGCATTCCCTGACCCTCGGCAAGCCGTAGAATTCATGGAAGGTATTCAAAAGGTATTCGCCATTGGTGGTGCATCGAAAATGGCACAAAGAAACGCTATGCTCCAATTAACTCAAGGTCTAGCGAGTGGGCAATTACAAGGCGATGAATTCCGTTCAATCGCTGAAAATGCACCTATGATTGAAAATATTATTGCTAAATCAATGGGGGTATCTCGTGGCGAACTTAAAAAACTAGCATCAGAGGGTAAAATTACTGCTGATGTGATAAAAAACGCCATTATGAATAATATGCCTGAAATCGAAAAGCAGTTTGAATCATTACCGAAAACTTGGGGTGATCATATGCAGTCGATTAAAAATAAAGCGGTTCAAGCATTTGAACCTGTATTCCAACGTATTTCTGACCTTGCCAATAATGAGGGAATACGTGAATTAGTTGATAACGTAACAGGAGCCATTCAAACTGTGGCACCTGTATTCTATTGGCTCGTAGGTGTGGTTGGTGAAACGATTAATACCTCTATATGGGCCTTTAACACGTTATCAAACTTTATCCGTCAACACTCGTCTATCATGTATTTAGCTATGATTGTATTAGGTGGTGTAATGGCTTATTATGCAATTCAAGCTGGTATCGCAGCAGTTAGGACTATAATTGCCGCTGGTGCTATGGCAGTAAAGGCGGCGGCTGATTGGATAGAAACTGCAGCAATATTGGCTATGATAGTAGCACAAGAGGGGTTAAATGCTGCATTGTATGCTTGCCCTTTAGTTTGGATAATCGGCTTAATTGTGGCTGTTATTGCGGTATTCTATTTAGCGATTGAAGTCATTAATTATTTCTGCGATACCAATATAAGCATCTTGGGCATTGTAGTTGCTGCATTCTATGCGTTTGGTTCTGTTATTTATAATGTATTCGCATTTGGCTGGAATATCATCGCAGCATTTGTCAATTTCTTGGCTAATGTATTTAAAGACCCATTGCGTGCAGTTGGCAACTTATTTGTTGATATATGGAATGGCATTTGGGGATACATTAAGCAGCGCATTAACGACATTATCGGTGCTATCAATAAGATTCCTGGTGTAAAAGTCGATGAAGTTGGCGATTCAACAGGGATGCTCCAACGTTTTGAGATTGCTGGCGGTGAAAATACTGTTATGAACAAGATGGATTACACAAGCCCGTTACAAGCTATGTCAGAGGGATATGGTGTAAGTGCTGGTTTAAGCCTAGAAAATCTAATTCCTAAGATGCCAGAAATCAACAAGCCGAAAGAATTCGATGCTAGCAAAATTACACCTGGTTCAGATCATAACGCAGATAAAACGCAGAAAAATACTGGTAAAACTGCTAAAAACACAGGGAAAATTGCTAATTCAATTGATATGACAAACGAAGAAATCAAGGCCTTACGTGAAAGTGCTATCGATAAATCGTTGAAGAAATGGCAAGATGCCAATGTTATCCATATTCAAATGAATAACGATGTTGAAATTAATAATGGTACTGATTTGGATGGATTTACAAGTCAAATCGCAAAAGGCTTGAAAGATGCGTTCACAATTCAAAGAGAGGGGATATAAATGTACTATTTCTATTTAGGAACGATGCAAATACCAATCCCCCCTAAGGAATTGGTTACAACAATAAACGGAAAAAATGAAACTATAGACCTATTAGGAAAAGGCGAGGTCAATATCATAAAACCAGCTGGCTTAACCGATATTTCTTTTAGATTCTTATTGCCTAACTCTGACTATCCATTCAATGAATCAATGTTGTTTAAGTCTAAGAAAGCTAAATATTACATTGATGAACTTGAAAAGCTAAAAACCACTAAGACAAGATTTCAATTCATCGTAGTTAGAATGAAACCAGGCGGACAGATGCTAGCAATGACTAATATGAAATGTACGCTTGAAAATTACAGTATCGAGGAAGATGCGGATAATGGATTTGATTCATACGCCAATATATCATTGAAACAATGGAGAGATTGGGGAGCGAAACGTATTGAAGTAAAAACCGATAAAGATGGCACGGCTAAAGGTAGCGTGAAACAGGATAGACCAACGGATAATAAGGCGGTAGCATCTACGGCCAAAGTATCACGAGGGCAAACACTACAACAGATTGTTAAAAAGCAATTAGGGAATACAGAAAACTTATTCCAAATTGCTGCACTTAACAAAATAGCAGTGCCAGCCATTTTGGGTGTAGGTCAAGTTATCCAACTAAAACGAGAAGGTAATAACGAATGGCTGTAGAAGAAAACAAAACTGTTGAAAAATCTCAAATCAATGGTGTTATCACTCCAATACCTATGCCAATGCAATTGCACTATGAATTAACTATCAGAAATAAAAGTACTGGTGATTTGTGGCTAGTAGAACCGCAAGATGATGTACAGATAACAAGGGCGATTGATTGCATTCCAAGTAAAATGACGTTTAAATTACCTAAAGACCCTAATCTAAATTTTGAAGAGGGTGATACAGTTAAATTTACTTTAAATGGTGGTGCTGTATTCTTTGGGTATGTATTTGAAAAGCAACGTGATGGCAAGAATGCTATATCGGTTACTTGCTATGATCAGTTACGTTATTTGAAAAATAAAGATTGCTATGTTATTGGTTCAATGACGGCAACTGAATTTATCAAGATGGTTTCTGATGATTTTGGATTAAAGTGCGGTTACATGGATGATACTGTGTGGAAAACACCTGAAAAGCCTCAAACTATATTCAAAGATAAGTCATTACAAGAAATGATATGTCAATTGCTTGATAAAACGGCTATATACACACCTAACCATGCATTCTATCACCTGTATGATGATGCTGGTGAATTACGATTAGCATCATTTGAAACTATGAAAACAGACATATACATCGATGATGAGTGCATGGAAGACGTGCAATATACCACTTCCATCGATAAGGATACATACAACTATGTAAAAATCGTGCGTACTGTTCCTAATGGTGCATCAAGTAGTTTAGAGAATACATTTATTGCTAAAGACGATAAAAACATCGAGAAATGGGGTAGGTTGCAATATCTACTTATTCCTAAAGAAAAAGATATTAACGCAGTAGCACAAGCAAAGGCAATTGTGGCCCATAAAAACAAAAAGAGCCGTGAAATTAAGTTAAAAAATGTCATTGGTGATGTACGTGTGCGTGGCGGTTCATTGGTGTATATTAATCGAAACTTTGGGGATGTGATTGTCAATAATTACATGATGGTAACATCAGTTACCCATACGTTCAAAACAGGATTTCACGGAATGGATTTAGATTTGCGATACGTTGATAATGATGCAACATATGAAGTAGCAAAAGATGAAGATGCCGAGGCAGTCAAAAAGATTGATGCGGCTAAAAATACACGCTCTAATAGTGCCGTTGCTACTGGTGCTGGTGGTACTGCTGGACAGGTTGATACTGCATTTAGTGCTAATGATGGGCGTGTATCTCAATATGGCAGTGTTGGGTGTGCTGATACAGTATGTGCGACTGGTTCGTACTACAATAAAGACCTTGCTGCTGAATATAACAAGGGAACGGCATCTGTTCCTACACTTCGCCAAAACCTTGAGGCTAAAGGCTATGTTACTGAACAATTTAACGGATACGCTAACAAAGGCGATTTGTTGATTTATGGTGATGATGATCATGTGGTAATTGCTGATGGTGCTGGTGGTTGTTTTGGTAATTCGTCAAGCCGTGGCTATGCTATGAAATACGGCAACGCAAATTATGCATGGCATGATGACGAGGCACCGACTAAGATTATTAGAATGGGGGCGTCATAATGGATAGTGAATATATGAAAATGGTTAACACTATTAAAGAAATAGCTAATAATGTTATTGAAAATGGCGAACCTATGGAAGTGATTGTTGGTGAAGTGGTGAGTGTATCTCCACTTGCCATTAAAATAGACCCTAATCTAACCATCCCAGAAGAAAACATCATTCTTACTAAGAATACCTGTGAATGGACTGTTGAAATGAGTGTAGACCATGTAACAGAGAATAGAGCTGGTGGCGGTGGATATGCCGAATATGCAAGTCATAACCACGATTACACAGGAAGAAAGAAATTTCTAGTACACAATCAATTAGTTATGGGTGATAAGGTCATTATGTTAAAGGAAACTGGCGGACAACGTTATATAGCGTTAGATCGTTGGTATAACCCAAATAGGGGGTGTACAACTAAATAATGGCAGATAATTTACTTTTACCTAAACAATCTAACGATACGCTAATTCCAGATACTGTAAATTATATAGAACCATCGCATACATATGATGTTGATTTTAGGACAGATAGCCAAATCAGAGGCTACGCTAATAAATTACGTGCTATGGAGCAAGTGATTTATAAAATCATCAATACGGAGCGATACCAATATATTATTTACAGTTGGAATTATGGTATTGAATTACAAGACTTATTCGGACAGCCTATTCCGTATGTGTATGCTGAATTGCAAAGACGTATAGAAGAGGCCTTGCTGAATGACGATAGAATAACCAAGGTATATAACTTTGAATTCAGCAATAATGGTGGTGATGTTATGACTGAATTCGATGTTGATACTATATATGGTACATTGCAAGGGATTAAGAAAGGGGTGAGCGGTATTGTATGAGCATATGACGGCTGACAGGATAGAAAAGCGAATGCTTGATAGGGTCAAAGACGAATTTGACCGCCGTGAGGGTAGTGTAATCTATGATGCTACTGCTCCAGCTAGTATTGAATTTGCAGAACTCTATATTCTGGCCGATGTTATTTTGAAACAAGCATTTGCAAGGACAGCTGACAGAGAATTCTTAATTCTACGTGCAGCCGAATTCAATATTTACCCAGAGCCAGCTACACAAGGGGAATTTGAGGCACAATTCAATATGGCGGTGCCTATTGGTTCTAGGTTTAATTACAATGAATACAATTTCATCGTAACGGAAGTATTGAGTGCCGATGAGCATAAATATAAAATGCGTTGCGAACAATTTGGACGTTCCCCTAACTTTGTAACTGGTGATATCACACCAATTCAAGGTATTAATGGCTTAACTACTGCTAAAATCTTGAAGAATATCACACCAGGAGAAGATGAGGAAGAAACAGAAGTATTCCGTCAACGCTACTTTGAGGCTTTGAAATCTAAAGCCTATGGCGGTAATGGTGCTGACTATAAAGAAAAGGTATTGGCCATTCCTGGTGTTGGTGGTGTTAAAGTATACCGATGTTGGAATGGTGGCGGTACTGTTAAATTGGTAGTGCTAAATAGTGATTACGGCCCAGCAGATGATGAACTTATCAAAGAGGTTGAGAATGTTATAGATCCGATGCCTAAAGGTAAAGGCTACGGACTAGCACCTATTGGGCATACTGTAACAGTAGTTAAGGCTGAACCTGTTCCAATTAATTACACAATTGAAGTAACTATGACACAAGGCCATCAAGTGGCAGAAATCAAGAATGCCATTGAAACGGCTATCAAAGAACGATTAATAAATCGTTGTAAAGAATGGGCGAAACAAGATGAAAAACAATTCATCACAGTACGTTCTAGCATTGTAACTGCATTGACAGTTGAACTACCGAACGTGCTAGACGTTGGACACATTCAGATTAATGGACAGGATATACCAAAGCTAGAACTAAAGGATAATCAAATACCTGTAATGGGTACGATTAATTTGGTGGCTGTATGATTACAGACTTTGGAATATTTAAGCGTGATATAGATATATCACAATTTGCCGTTCCATTAACTCGTGATTCTCGTGATATACAAGAAGTGTATCGTGTAGAAAACGCAGAATTAAATATACTATGGGAATTAATGCTCGGAATATTCAAGGAAGAATACATATATACCGCATCAGACTATGGTCTAGATGCATGGGAGAAAATACTTGATATTTCACCTGTTAATTTAAAAGATACACAAGGACGTAGAAACGAGATACTATCAGTATTAATCGGTCAACGTCCTTTTACTATGCCTAAAGTACAGGAAATGCTTGATTTCAAGTACGGAAAAGGGGTAGTAACTCATAGTGTAAACGGCAATGCATATGAATATTGGCTAGATTTCAAACCAGGTAATGAATACCTACTGTTTAATGTTTGGGAATACGTTGAGCCAATTATTCCTAAAAACTTACTTATCAAATTTAAAAGTACAACTAAACTATCACAATCTGTATATATCGGTGGTGTGGTTGATGTTAAGGAAATCATTAGGATTGATGCAAAAATCAATATTGATGAGTTAAACACATCGAACAATACATATATCGGTGGTGTGGTTGATGTTAAGGAAATCATTAGAATTTAGGGGGTAACATGGCGAAATATCCTAGTATTTCTCAAACTAAAAATGGACGTATCTTGATTGCAAAATCAAATGCGACTGGTAAAGCGTTAGTGCCTATCAAAGTAGTAACTGGCGATGGACAACTAACCAATCAAAATATTGAAACAATGGAAAACGTAATTAATCCGTTGTTGGAATTGCCTTTTGCATCTCCAGGGCGATTCGTTAAAGAAGGACAATTTCAATTAGATTTCGCATTAAGCAATGAACACCTAGAACATGGCTTTTATGCTCGTGAAATTGGTGTATTTGCAAAATTAGATGGTGAAGATGATAGTATGGCTGTTATGATCGCATACACTAATGGCGGTAACTTTGTAGATTATATTCCAGCAAAAGACACACCAATTAATTCAAAAGTGTTTGAAATTACAATTGCAGTAGATAACGCAGCAAATGTTGTAGTACAACGTAGTGATGCGGCTTATATCACAGCTGGCGAAATGGAACGTCATGATATTGATGAACATGCACATGACAAGCGTTTTAATGCCATTATTCAGAAAGTAAATGACATGATTACTAGCGTAGATGATAGCGATTCGTTAGCAAAAGCCACATCACTGCAATTAGTTAAAACATTGTTGAGCAATTTAAAAATTAAAGATGCTGATGATGTAATTAAAGCTATTGAGTCAAAAAAGACAGAACAAGGTGTACGCTTTGACTTCTCCAATGTTAATTCTTGGTATATCTGCCTGGGTAAACAATATGGCAATTTCATTATTCAAGGTGGACGTAAACAAGCAGGCGAACAGAAACAGTTTGATGTAAATAATTTAGATGGTACTACAAGTAGAGTTATATTCCCTATTGCCTTTAAATCAAAATGCTTATTTCATGGCTTTGGAATTATTGCTAGTGATACCTCATTATTTTGGGGTAATTCAAGTGCCAGTGTTCTTGTAAGACGAGAATCACTAACTGATATGAGATATGCAGTACATTCTACTTATCAAACTATGTTGAGACCAGATTCTATTATTGAGTGGTGTGTAGTTGGTGTATAGGAGAAAATAATATGGATTATGTATTTGTATTAGATGAACATGGTGTTCGCCAAACATCATTTGTAGTTGGTGTTCATGCGGATACTCTTGAAGAAACAGAACAATTAGCGAAACAATTTTATCCAACTGCTAACATCGTAACAGGGGATAGTGAAATGCAAGCACTATTTACAAACGGAAAAGCATATGTAAATGGTGCATTCGTTGATATTCCAGTAACACAATACGAGCCAACAAAAGCAGAGAAGATTGCAGATATTAAGAAATACTACGATACACGATTTGAAACGCTGGAGCAAATGGTGCTACGTAGACGATTGATAAATAGTGATATTTCTGATTTGCAAGACCAGTACAAGAAACTCAATCTTGAAATGTTAGCAAAAATTAAGGCGGTGAAATAATCATGGAAGTTAAAAGCGATATTCCTGTAATGCAATTTTGCGAATGGTGCTATGCCACTCTTAACGAAGATGGTACTTGTCCTACACAAGATTGCATTCGTAACGAATTAATGGATTTGGATGAATCAATGAAAGGAGAATAAATGCAAGAAGTACTTACTTTCTTTGGAGATGCTTGGAGAACATTGTCTGAATCATTTGCTATTAAGGCTATACTTGCGGTCATTGCAGAAGTGGCAATATATATTTTAGGGTTGAAACACATCCAAGTATTAGGGATATTCATTATATTGGTATTCCTAGATTTAATTACACGGTGGTCGGCGATTAGTTATAAAATGCTAGTCGATATGGGTGCTAACTCTGAAAATATAAGCGGTTATGATAAATATATAGCTATTCCTGTAGCATGGGGAAAGGGGCTTATATCATCTAAACATATGCGTAAGCCGTTCGTAACAAAGGTATTGACATATTGCCTTGCTACTGGTGCTGCCTGGTGCTTCGATTACATGGCAGGGGCATATGCATTCGCTGTAAATTTAGTATGGTTATATCTCGGTTCTGTAGAGTTTCTATCAATTCTAGAAAACATGCGAGATGGTGGAAATACTGCTATATCAGGACTGCTCGATGTAGTGCATGCAAAAGTAGATTTGATTTTGAAAAAATAATATTGTGCTGTTTTTGGTTGCTACGTTCACATATTCGAAACGTAGCTTTTTATATTTGAAAGAGGTGTAATTATGAAAATCGGAACTTATTTTGATGATTTTGAGCTTGCTTGTAAATGTGGCCGTCATGGATATGATGATGAAGGTAATCCAATATTAGACCATATTATTGATAAGCGTTTAGTTGATGTATTGGACGCTATCCGTGAACGTATTGGCCAGCCTATCGAAGTATTAAGCGGTTATCGTTGCCCTATCCATAATGAGGAAGTGGGTGGCGTTCCAAACTCTCAACACGTTGAGGGTACAGCTGCCGACATTACCTATGACGGCATTGATGTTGATTTCCTTGCGCAAGTTGCCGAGGAATGTGGGGCGGATGGAATTGGTTGTTATTATTACCAAAATTTCGTACATGTTGATGTGCGAGGTTATGCAGCACGTTGGAATGACTTGGACTAAGGGGGTATATATGTATGTTAAAATCAAACATTTTACAAAAAAGTATCCTTGGAGTGTGCCTGTTATTCTTATCTTTATTTGCCTTGCCTGTGTATGGTGCTACACCGACAGAACCAGTAACATTGACACCACAGGAATACGCAACGCTGAAAACGAACTTCGGAACGCTCGAGAATACAATCAACAATCAATTGACTACAATCAACGAGTTAGAGATGCAATTGAAAATAGCCAAACTCTCAACGAGCGAACAGAAGAACGAATTAGTACAAGCATTGAACTTAATCAACGAACAGAAAACGCAATTGACAGAGGCACGGAACTTACTGCAAAAGCAAGAGCAGATGCTGAACGAGCAAAAACTATCATTGTCCAAAGCCGAGATATACTTAGAACAGCAGAAGAACGAAATCAAAAAAGCGAAAATCCAACAACGAAATAGTAAATTATTAAATATCCTATTGGGTGGAACTGTAATTTATTTAGTCGCAAAAGATTGAGGTGATCCGATCATCTCCATAGCGTGTAATGGTGGATATACGCAACTATCAACTATTAGTTGTCAGTTGATTAGTAAAGCAATTGTTTATAATTGAATAACATAAATAAAAGCCTACTAGCTTAGATAAAAATCTTTGTTAGTAGGCTTTATTTTTTTAGAATG
>ERZ772999.1533-NODE-1533-length-13477-cov-3.098570_pt1 | contig 13477 bp, 9 predicted proteins | sample MGYA00511467_ERZ772999 | MGnify/ENA primary metagenome ERZ772999 (study PRJEB29015, sample SAMEA2738064) | human oral metagenome | biome: human oral; feature: human-associated habitat; material: saliva | place: China | collected 2218 ...
TTTTCGATTTGAAGAATATCAAGTTCAACTGGTGTTTCGCGACCAAACATTGAAACCATCACTTTAATCTTACCTTTTACGGCATCAATTTCAGAAACTGCACCTTCGAAACCTTTGAAAGGTCCGTCGATAATGTTAACGATTTCACCCTCAGAGAAGTTAATATCAAACATTGGCTCTTCAGCGCCCATTCGGCGGCGAATTTCGCGCATTTCTTTTTCTGAGACTGGTGTTGGTGAGTCTGAGCCGATAAATCCAGTCACACCTGGCGTATTTCGAACTACAAACCAAGTTTCTTCGGTAAGTTTCATTTCAACCAAAACGTAGCTTTGCAAGATTTTTCGTTCAACAACTTTACGTTTACCGTTTTTTACTTCAATTTGCTTCTCTTTTGGTACGAGCGTATCAAAAATTTTATCTGCCATATCCACACCTTGAATTCGTTGGCGAAGATTTTCAGCAACTTTATCCTCATATCCCGCTAGGGTTGTAATTGCATACCAGTTTCGGGAATCATCATATCGTTTTTGTGCCATAATTACCTTTCTAAAATTATTTGATTAATGCTTTAAAGATCCAGTTAAATAGTCCATCAAGTAACAAGATCAAGACTGAAAAAGCAACTGAAAAAGCAATAACTGCACCAGTCATCTTCCAAGTTTCTTTACGAGTTGGCCAGCGAACAAGTTTTAACTCTTTCCAGGAAGCTGCAAGATATTTTGCAAGCGCAACGAAAGGAAAACCGATAAATTTGAATGGTTTCGCTAAAACACGCAATAATTTTGGTGCGGGTTTTTTTGCTTTTTTCTTCGTATTAACGCCTGAAACCTTCGCGGCGTATTTACTCATTTTAGGTTCTTTCGAAACTTCTTTTACAGGCTTCGAATCTGTATCTTTCGCTTTAACGCGAGTGACTTTGGTCTCTTTTTTAGCCATTTTTCTCCTATTCCAAAATTAAAAAGCCTATTAGGCTTGATATGTCAAGTATAACACACTTTTTTTAAAAAAGCAAAAATAATACGAAGAATTACTTTGAGGCTTTAGGTAGCTCAAAAAAGAATCTTGAGCCGTGATTTAACTTGCTTTCAACTTGAATTTTTGTGCCTATTTTTGCGGCTAATTTTGAAGAAACATAAAGACCAAGCCCGGTTCCACCAGTCTCACGCGTACGCCAATCTTCACTGCGATAAAATTTTTCGAAAATTCGTTTTTGATCACTTGAGCTTATGCCAATCCCAGTATCTTTAATTTCGAAAATAACACCTTTTGGCGAGTTTTTAAAACAAATCTCGACTGAACCTTCGCGAGTATATTTTAAAGAGTTTGTAATGAAATTTTGCAACAATTCTTCAAGGTAAAGCTTGCTTGTTTTTACGCTATTTAATTTATTGTCAAGGTTTAAGTTTAGTGACAATCCTTTTTCAGCGGCTGATTTATGATACTTATTGAATAAAGACTCTGCAAGTTCTTGTGGATGGATAATTTCGGTTTGGTGGTTAATTCCTCTTTCAACTTTCGAAAGCGCAGAAAGGTCGTTTACCATTGTCGCAAGAAATGTATTTTGCTTGTAGGCTGTTTCAGCTGTTGTTTCAAGAAGTTTTGAAGGTGCCTTTTTTTGAATTAGTAAACGAAGATTGCTTAAAGAACCCTCTAAAATTGCCACTGGAGTTCGAAGTTCATGACTAACTACACTAATAAACTCATCTCGTTCTTCGTCGAGAGTCTTTTGTTTTGTGATGTCGCGCAAAATTACAACAAATTTTTTTGAACGTTCACGATTTTTTTTGCCTGAAGATTCGCGAATTCGAATAATCTCAATTTCAATTCGTAGCTTTTCGTCATCTTTCGAAAGGATTAAGTCGTTGGTTGAAAAATAGGGTTTTCCGATTCGAAAAATTTCTTGCATATCGAAGATTTCAGTATTGATTTTTGAGAGTTTGCATATTTTCGAAAGATTTTTGCCAACAATTTGTTTATCTTCATCTAATAAGTCGAGAGTTGCAGAGTTATAAAGTTCGACTCTTCCGCGCGAGTCAACACTCAAAACAGCGTCAGTTAAGCTGTTGATGATTGTAAGAAGTCGGTTTCGTGTGTCTTCGCTTTTTTTGTGGGTTTTAAACATTTTTGCTTGTATTTGTCGCTGTCGAATTCCGAAAATTATAAAAGCCAGATTTAATGCAAAAATTGCAAAAAGTATAGATATAAACTCATTGATTTGAACTGAAGAGGTGATAAAAATAATTATAATCTCAGACAAAGCAATGCTAACCCCAAGGGCTATTTTGATAAAAACTTCATCTTTAGGACTAAAATTATGATTATTATCCATAAGCAATATTATACGCCGAAAGAGTCAAAAAAGCAATTTAAAACCGCAAAGAATCTGCGGTTTTAAGGTTATTCGTTGTGTGTTCGATCGAGTGACATAAATCGAAGGCGTTCTGGATGAAAGTATAGTTCAATAGTTCCAACTGGTCCATGACGGTGCTTTGCTAGGATTAAGTCGGTGATATTCTCTCGTTCAGTTTCTGGGTTGTAATAAGCTTCTCGATAAAGGAACATCACAATATCGGCATCCTGCTCGATAGAACCAGATTCACGGAGGTCGGCGAGCTGTGGAATTTTTGGATCACGGCTTTCGACTGAACGACTAAGCTGTGAAAGCGCAATTACAGGCACGTTTAATTCACGCGCGAGCAATTTTAGTCCACGAGAAATTTCAGAAACCTCTTGTACGCGGTTAGCCGAAGATTTAGCAGAACCGCTTCCCTGCATGAGCTGTAGATAGTCAATTACAATCAAACCAAGCTCACCGTTGTGCGCGGCGCGTCGAGCTTTTGTTCGCATTTCAAGCACACTCACGCCAGGCGTGTCGTCAATATAGATTGGCGCTTCAGCCATTTCACCCATAGCATCAGCAAGTTTTGCGAAGTCTTCATCGCTCAAATTCCCGGTTCGAATATTCCAAGAATCAACCCCGGCTGCATCGGCAAGCATACGATCAACGAGCTGCTCTTTACTCATCTCAAGGCTGAAGAAAAGCACAGATTTTTTTTCGATAGTAGCAATATTATAGGCCAGGTTAGTTACAAAGGTTGTTTTTCCCATCGCCGGACGCGCCGCTAAGATAATCAGGTCGGATCGTTGTAATCCTGCAGTTTTATTATCAAGATCGCGATACCCGGTTCGAATTCCGCGAATTGCACCTTTATTTTTATAAAGCTCATCTAATCTTTCGAAAGAGTCGTTTAAGATGTCTTCCATTGAAGATAGATCTTGCTTCAAGCTCGCATCCGACACACCAAAGAGTTCAGCTTCACTCTGCCCTAAAAGTTGAGGAACGCTTAAATCTTCGTTAAAGGCTAGCTCTGTAATGTCACCACCAGCCTTAATTAGGCGCCTTCGGACTGCGGCTTGTGCGACAATTTCAGCATAAGATTTTGCGTGTGATGCGGTTGGAACGTAATTTGTTAGTTCCGCCAAATAGCTCGCCCCGCCAACAGTATCAAGTTCTTCGCGTTTTTTAAGCTCATTTGTAAGTGTTAATAAGTCGACCGGCTGGTGATGTTCATAAAGTCTAATAATCGCCGCAAAAATTGTAGCGTGGCGTTTATCATAAAAATCAACCGCCTTTACGATCTCAGCAATATCAATCAAAACTTCTTCATCAATCAAAATAGCACCGATCAAGCTCATCTCGGCATCTAGATTTTGTGGCGGAACTTTTCCGCCTATTTTAGTATTATCTTTACTCATCGATTTTTACCATTTCTCCACCCCCCATTAAATCCTGTACGCTCGCAATCTCTGGATCATTGGCCGGCTTTGCGGTTTCAAAAACCTCAATAGCCCAACCTCCGGCGTTAATTTTTTTCAATGCTTTTCCTATTGAAGCTTGCGCTTTTGCTTTTTCAAGTTGCTTTTTCTTAAAAGGAAAGCCTGTGTAAATTTTAATTTTACCATTTTCGAAAGCGTAACCAGATTGTTTTAAGATTGTCTGAATACCTTTATCTTCTTCATTGACAGCGTTGCAAAAATCTCCCCATTTGAATTCGCGCGCTTCACCCAAATCTTCATTTTCAAGCAAAATTTCGGTTGTTTTAACTTCTTTTTGCGGAGTTGGGGTTTTAGCTTTTGAAGTTTCAATCTCTTTTTCTTTAGAAGATTTTTCGTGCTTCTTTTTTTCGCTTGGCGGATTTTCAAAAGTTTCGTTTTTAACTTTTGGCTGAACTGTTGTTTTTTGTGCCTGAACAGGTTTTGGTGAAGATAAAATTTGTTGTTTTACTGGTGTAATTTGAGGCACAAAATCTGGTTGAATAAAAATCGAAAGAAGTTCCATTTCAATAAAGTTTGATTTTTCTGCTCGCGTGAGCGGAACTAATAATTGTGAAAGATACGGTTTTGCGCCAACGTTTTCGGTAATAAAATTCAAAAGCTGGCTAGCGAAATTTTTTAAATCTACGCCAGAATTCCGAATTCCTCGCACAATTTCAAGAACTTCGTTTGCATTTTGACTTTCGAAAGCTGAAATTAAGGCGTTAATCTGTGTTTTTGATGCCAGACCGAGGGTTTCTTCAAGTAGTTTTGCTGTAATTTCTTCACCATCCTTCGAAATACTTGAGATTTGATCAAGTAAAGAAATGCTATCACGAAAACTGCCTTCACCACGCTCAGCGATAATTTCAACCGCTTCTTTCGAAATTTTGATTTTTTCGTTTTTAGCGATAAATTCTAGATGTTTACAAACATCTTCCTTTGAAATAAATCGGAAAACGAAACGTTGCGTTCGGCTAATAATTGTGGCTGGCAGTTTATGGGCATCGGTTGTGGCTAAGATAAAAACAGCGTGTTCTGGCGGTTCTTCGAGTGTTTTAAGCAAAGCGTTAAAAGCAGCTTTTGAAAGCATATGAACTTCATCGATAATATAAACACGGTATTTAGCAGAAAAAGGTGCAATTTGTACATTGTCGCGAAGCTGGCGAATATCATCAACACCGTTATTGCTGGCGGCATCAATCTCAATAATATCTGGGTGATTTTCTTCCTCTGAATATGGTAGATTGTTGATCTCGTGCGCTAAAATTCGGGCAATCGAAGTTTTACCAACTCCGCGCGGTCCCGTAAAAAGATATGCGTGAGCAATTCTGTTTTGCTTTAGGGCGCTTTCAAGAACGGTTGTGATGTGATTTTGCCCTACAACCTCGCTTAATTTTTTACTACGATATTTTCTATATAATGCCTTGCTCATTTAATTATATTTTAGCAGTTTTAAAGTTAAAAATCAAACAAGCTTGCTTGTCGTTTCGGCAATTCTAGCTCAATATTTTCTGATAAAAACTTAATTTTATAACCTATAAATTTTCGAAGTGGTAAAGCGATAATCTCATTTTGCTGTTCGGCTAGTAATATGTATCCAATCTGGGCTTTTAGAATCCCTGAAAAAATTAGAAAATTATCACTTTGAGCACAATCTGTAGCCAGAACAACTTCCCTAGGTAGAAAACCAGTATCTTTCATGTAAAATCTATCTAAATTTAACGGCTGGTTTTTTTCGAAATTCACTTTTTGAATTTGTTCAATTTTTTCCCGCGCAGCAAGGAGTTTCTTTTCGGCTATTTTAAAATCGAACTTTCGTTCAAGTGTTTTTAGCTTTCCGCTTGCTTTTACGTTTTCGCAAAATTCTGGCATTTTTGAAATCTTTTCTTCATAACTACGAGCGATATTGGCGCTGGAAAATTCGCCGAGAATTAACGCCGCGCGAGCACCCTGTTCAAGTAATCTAGCGATTCCTCTCCCAGAAAAGCTGATGCCAACTTTAATTATTTCGTCCGAAAAATAGGCCAAATAAACAAAATGTGGTTGCGAATTTCGAATTTGTTGTTGTGAAGAAACTTCGCTCGAGTCTACGTTATAAAAAGCAGGGTTAAAACCTGTACGTTGCTGGCATTTTGGGCATTGGGTATATTTTTTATCAAGAATAATTTTATTTGGACAGACGAAGTCTTCACCGGTCTCTAAGCTGTGCCAGCCAATGCAGAAGCGTTGCGAAAGATCGATTTTTATGGTGAGTTTTTCTTCAAGATTTGGTGAAAAATTTAATATTTCTTCGGATTCTAAGTCTGCTAACTTCCAGCGTGGATTCTGGTTTTTATCAAAATCCACGCGCGTTAAAACAAACTGCTTATTTAAAGAATGATTATTCATTGATATTGATTTTAGCTTTTTCGAATTTCAAAGCTATTATAATTGAAAGTGTTGTTAGTCCAGCAGCTCCCAGTAAGCACAGTGTCGTAATAATATATCCGTTAACTCCTGTGTTTGGAGCTGAAAGGTGTTTTGCGCCATTACTATTTTCAGCATTTTTATCTGCTTTTAGTGGAGTAGCATTATTAGTTGGAGCTGGTGTATTTTGAGGAGCGTTTGGTGCGGCTGGCGCATTTGTATTTACCCCTGTGTTCGTAGAATTATTATTTGTACCTGTATTTGAATTATTTACTGGAGTTGGAGTTACGGGTGTAGGTGTTACGGGTTGGTTTTGGTCTTTCTGAACAAGTTCAATATTATCAATATTGATAGCTGAATTGTAAGTATATAGACCAATTCGACCTTGATTTATTGGAGAATTATCAGTAACTGAAGCAAGCTTCTTTCCGTTTACTGTAACTTCGAAAGTATTTCCTTTTCTTTCAATCTTAAAGTTTTTAGGTGAATTTGCTGGAAAGGCATCAGTTCCTGTTGCTAAAATTTCAGGATTATTTGGATTGCCGTTTCTTTTAGCTAAAACCCAACCGTTTTCACGAGGTGCCAAGTAGTAGAAGTGGTTGCTATCTGTATAATTCCAAACGATCCATTCTGTTTCCCAATTCTTTGGTGTTGCTGAAAGTTGTGTCAAAGAATTGATTGTGCCACTATAAGTAAAGTCTTTGTCCAGTGTTTTTCCGAGCATTAATGATGCTGAATCTTGACCTGGTTTTGATGAAAGATTTAGAGTTTTGTTTCCACCGTTTGAAGCAACAGACGCATTACCGTAAATTAGTTCCCAATCGGCAAATTTTTTACCATCATTAAATGTTGATCCGCTTGTGTAATTTTCGAAATTATCTTTTTGATCTTTTCCTGGAGTTGCAGGAGGGATAGAAATAGCCTGATCGCCTTTAGCTACTGGGCCAACAGTTGCGCTATCTATATTCTCTTCATGAGCAGCGTCATCATCGTAATAAGCGTGAACTTTTACGGTTTTACCTAAGTAGTCTTCAGCTACTGGAAGGTTAGCAGAAGTGTTTCCGATAACTACTTGACCACCAACAGTCCAAGTATATTGAATTTTCGAAGAAGAAAGACCGTCTCTATCACTAACTTTTGCCGTAAGTGTTGAGCCAACTTTTGGGTCGCCTTCAATAGTAACAGTACCTGTATTATTAGCTTGAATTGTTCCGTCTGTGATTTGAACAGGTGCACTAATATGACTTTCAACTTTATTTGTATTGTCAACGTAAGTTATTCGAACAGTAACTGCTTTGCCCTTTTCGTTTGCAGTAGGAACGAATGTTGAATTTGTTGCCCCAGAAATATCTTGACCAGTTAATAACCACTGGTAACCAGTTATTTGTTTAACGCCGTCTTGGTCGTTAATTTTTGCTGTAAGTGTTGAACCAATTTTTGGATTTCCTTCAATAGAAGCAATTCCACCATTATTTACCGTTCCTGTAATGTTTGCAGTATCATCAACAACAATATCGTCCGCAAGAACGCGTGCGTCTTCTGAATAGATTCCGACTCGACCGCTGTTGTAAGGATTTTCATTATCGACAACAGTTGCAATAGTTTGACCATTTATATCAACTTGAATAGTATTGTTCTTCTTACTAATTTTGAAATCTTTAGTTGAAGTTAGAGGCCAGCTTTCGCTTCCGGTCGCCATGAACCTTTGGCCGTTTGTATATCTTGGGTCACGTTTTCCTAATTCCCAACCATTTGCACGAGCTACAAAATAATAGTAATGGTCGTTATCGGTGTGATTCCAAACTATCCATGCCGTTTCCCAGGCGTTTGGAGTTGCGCCAGTTCGAAGCTGTTCTTGAGTAGAAATTTTTCCACTATACGTAAATGTATCACCAACAGGACTTCCAACTACCATAATTGAAGAAGTGTCTGTTGGGCCAGTATGTACTATTGGGGCGAGCTCTAGGGCATTTCCGGCACCGCCATTTGGCACAATCTTTGCCTTTCCGTATCCGGTAAATAAGACGTTCCATTTACCGAAAGAAGCATTATCTCTATATTCTGCTCCTTGTGGATATGATGAAAAATCATCACTTTGAATTATTTGATTAACTTGTTTTGTTTTTTGCGCAGTGCTGATTGCAACAAAAGCACCAACACAAATTAAGCCACCTGTGGCTAATGATAAAATTACTTTTTTATGTAAGTTCATTTTCCCCTCCGAAATTAAAAACTTAATACATATAATTTTACCACAAAGCGCTTGTGCTTTCAAGTTGCTAGAAATCTTCTAAAATAGCCTTGGTTAGGGTGAAGATATGGGATGATCCTCTTTTTACCTTTTTATAGAGTGGCACTTCTTTCAGGTTATGAGATATCGCAAACTCTTTAACTAGCTGGTTTTCGAACTTCTTAATTCCTTTTAGGCTCTCTTCAGAGAATTTTGAAATATCATCGTCAAAATCGAATTTTTTAATTTTTTCGAAAACAGCTTGAATTAACAGATTAGTAAATTCTGCGCGCAATTTGTTTGCGGGAGTTTCGAAATCGATAGAATGGCTTGCAATATCACCATCTGCGTTTGGTTGAACGAATTGTAATATTCCAGATTTAACTTTATAGCCAGAGAATTCTTTCGAGTTTTCGACCATAAATTTATAGAAAAACAACTGTTGTTCGTATTTGTAAATTTTTGAATTTACAACAATTTTACTTCTATCTTTTGAGTCCAAAGGTATCGAACCTGTTTTCCAGTCTAAAATTGTAATCTCTTTATTGTTTTTATCGATAATTAGTAAATCAACAGTTCCAGTTAAGTGCGCATTTCCAAGCATAATTCCCTTTGAGTGGAAATTTTCTTCTGCACGGTTTCCCTTTTGGAATAGTTCGCTTTTTGTCGAGAATATTTTTTCGACAGATTCGGCTGCGGTTTTTAAGATTTTTGCCCTATCTTCATTTGTCAAAACGTATTTTGAAATATCTTTTTCGAGACCTCTAATAATATTTTGGCTATCGAAAAATCCATTTTGGTTTAGTTCGTTTTGGGCTTTTCGAAAAGCGTTATGGGCTAAGTTTCCGGCAATGCTATTTATGGAGTATCCTTGTGAAAAGCGCAAAATTATATTCTCGAAAAAGTTAATAGGTCCGCCATATTCGACATCGATAAAATTATTCAAGTGTGTGGCACTAATTGCGTAATTTTCAAGACGATTCTTTAACAAGTCTCGCATTGAGTCATTTTTTGGCCTATAAAAATCGTGCCAGCTAGTTTGAATGTCTAATTCTTTAGCATCATTTTCTTCAAGCTCAATTTTTTGGAATTTTTCAGGCAAAAAACTAGCAACAAAGAACTTTTCATCTTCTGTCTCTTTTTCGTGCTCGTCGAAGAATTCTAGCCGAGTATTTTTCTCGCCAGAAAAGCTCATTAAGTGATTTGTCATATAGAGATGTGTTTTTGCGCGCGTAATTGCTACAAACAGCAAACGCAATTTGGTATCTTTTCCTTCATCCGAGATTGGTATAAATTCAAGATTTTTTGGAAAACGAACACTTTGAAAATTATTGTTTTTCCCATTCCAAACTCGATTATTGGTATCAATCATGAAAACGTGCGAAAACTCCAAACCTTTCGCCTGAAAAGCCGTCATTAATTGAACTGCATCGTCAGTTGCTTTGTGGGGGTTTGTGTTAATTATCCGCATTCCTGCGTTTTCATAATCTTCAGCAAATGCCACAAGGTCTCGCAATGAATTTGAATGCTCTCGTGTGAATTCTCGCAAATTTTCGCGCAAAACAATCAAATTTGATAAGGTGTCATAATAGCCTTCATTAGAATCTTGGCTAAATAGTTTTCGAATTGGGCTTTCGAAAATTTCACTAACATCGTTTTGGCTAGGGTTCTCTACAATTTCTCCTTTTTTGAAGTTCCATTTTACGCTACCGAGCAGTATATCAAGGATAGACTCAAGGCTATAATTGTCAATTTTTTGAGATAATGAAATAATAAACTCTATAATTTGTGAAATATTTTTATCTTCACAAAACAGGCTTTCTGGGAGCCAAGAATTTACAGTTTCTCGCTTAGAGTTAATTTTCCAACTTAATTTCCAGATTTCAACAGGGTTTAGTTTCCAGAAATTAAAGCTTAGAATTTCAGGAAAAAGCGCATTTACTTTATCTAAATTATTGTCTGAAATTGCAATAATAAGTTGTGAAATTTTAATTAGCGAACTAATAATTTCGTCTTCAAAAATATTCTCTTTTTTCTCGTAGGAGACGGCTATTTCTTGGCGTTTTAAATATGGCGCAAGCATTTGTAAAGGGTTGTGTTTTGGCGCAAGCACGGCGATTTCTTTCGGACTAACTCCGGATTTTATTAAGTTTGAAATTTCATCCGCAATCCAGCCGAATTCTGAAATTTGACTCAAAAAATCTTTTCGAACAAGATATGGACTTTCGAATTTAGAATCATCAAAAGCTTCAATATTTTTATCAATTCGTGTTGGTAGGTTTTCATTTAGCCTGCTTTCGATTTGTTCTGCAATATTTTTAGCGGAATATAAAATTTCACTTCTCGAGCGGTAGTTTATTCTTAAATTAATAACTTCTGTATCTTTATAACGATGATAGAAATCGAGCATGTTTGAGCTTTTAGCGCCCTGAAAGGCCATAATTGCCTGGTCGTCATCACCAACAGCTAAAATGTTCGGCCGACCGTTAAAAATCTCATTGTCCGTGAGAAGTTCAACAAGTCTGCTTTGCGCGGCGTTGGTATCTTGATATTCGTCTAAAAGAATAAATTGATATTTTTCTTGAAGCGACAATTTTAATTCTGTTTTTTGCTCGATAGTTTTAATTGTTTCGAGGATCATATCGTTATAATCAAACATACCCTTGCTATGGAGGGCTTCCTCATATTTTTTGTAAAAATTGGCAAATTCTTGGATTTTTAAGTTCGTATAAAAATCTTTTGGTAAACGTCCTTTCTCGTTTTTTATTCCAAAAAAATCATTTCGAAAACTAGTGAAAGGTTTTGTTGAGAATTTTTCGGCATTTTTATTTTCTTCAAGAAGTTTTTCAAGCACTTCGAAAGTGTAAAAAAGATTTGGCTTAACTTTTGGATGGGCTGGTGTTATATCTTTTAGAACTTCAGCCAGTGTGATAAGGAGATTTTCATAAAATTCAGGAAAAACAGTTTTTTTAGAAATGCCTTTTTCTTCAAGCACGGAAAAATCGATTTCTTCTTCGTCTAGTTTTTTGAGTAGTTTTTTGTCCAATTCAACATTTTGTTTTGCAATTTTTGCTAGCATTTCAGGGGTAATTAACGCCTGTTTTGCGTGTGAAATTGCCGTTGTTAGGCTACTGATACTGTCTTTTTTTAGGCGAGAGCTATCATCGAGATTGTTTTTTAAACTCTCTAAAATCTTAAAAATATTTAAATCGTCAGCCAAGCTATCAAGATCTTTATCTAGAAAATATTCACGATAATTATTGATAATTTCATTTGCAAAACCGTGATATGTGAAAATTCCAATTTTATACGAATCGGTTCCGATAAATTGCGAAAGACGCTCGCGCATATTTCGGGCACCAGCTTCCGTAAAAGTCATCGCTAGAATATTTTCCGGCGAAGTGTCGGTTTTTTGCAAAATGTTTGCGATGCGGGTTGAAAGCAATTGAGTCTTTCCTGTTCCCGGCCCCGCAATAACCAAAACTGGCCCCTCAATTGTGTCTACAGCCTTTTTTTGCTCGGGGTTTAGCATTTTATACTTTTTTTCGAAAATTTTCTGAAAATCGTTCATGGTTATATTATACTAAAAAAATAAGCCAAAAAAAAGAAGCTCGTTCGAGCTTCGAGAAGTTCTATTTGTGATTAAAGACATACTCCATTTTTTTAATAAAATTATTTAGGCTTTTGCTCGCCTCAAGGAATAGTGTTTTAGTATTAAAACTGTGTGGTTTTTGTTCGACACAGCGTTCGGTAAAAACATTGTTATCAAATGCTAGAACAACAACACGTTTATTTACTAAGATTTCCAGTTCTGAACTGCTTCGCAAAGAAAGACCAAGTTCACTATCTGTGTATTCGATATCGAGCTCGCCATATTTATGAGTGGCCTTAATTTTAGAAACTGTCGGTCGTGATTCTGTTTGTACAATTGTGAAACCAGACTGTTTCAGTAGTGATTGGATCGTTTCTGCATCAAATCTTTTCATAATATAAAACCTCCTGAAAAGTGCTATAAAGTAAAATTATAACATTTAAAAGGCAAAAAAACAAGAAAAAACCCGATATAATATCGGGTTAGGAATAAGGATTAAAACTTGCGACAGCGTTTCTTCCATACATTCTCGATGTCGTCAAAGAAATTATTTGCCATTTCTTTGCATTTTTTTAGCAAATCTGTTGTGGCTCGATTACCAAAATAGTATGTAGTACATGGCACTGTTTCAATGTATTTATCGAAAAAGCGTTTGGTCATCGATAGCTTATTATAGCTTTTTGGGTTTTTGAAGGAATCCTCAGAATCTGGATAGGCTTCAAATTTCAACCAGTTTTTTGAATGATACACTCTAATTCTTAGAGCGTTTCCATTTTTATCGCTTAATTTTGCGTTCAAATGGATCGAGTTACTACCGTCTGCTGGCGGATTAAAGACCTCTACATCTTCAAATCCCACTTCTTTCAAAGTTTCAAGAAGAAAACTTTCACTGAAAAAGTTTACATCCTTACTTTCTTTTTTTAGCAATGTTAACAAATTAAAATTACGCATGTTAACACTCCTTTCTAAAGTGCTTAAGTCTTAAAACTTAGCATTTAGATTATACCATAAATAAAATAAAATGTCAATAATGCTTATATAACAATTCCGCCGCCCAAACAAACTTCGCCAGAATAAAATACGACACTCTGACCACTAGTAATAGCGCGTTGCTCATCCGTAAGTTTAATTTTTGCGGTTCCATCGTTTTCGAAAAAGATTTTTGCATTAACAAGCAGTGCGCGGTGGCGAATTCGAACTTGAATTTCTGCACCATCTTCAGCTTTTTCATTAATCCAATGTAGCGCCGAAACGTTAATCTCTTTCGCCCAAAGCTCACCGTTGTTTATGTCTGTTGTGACAAAAACTTCATTAGTTTGCATATTTTTTCCGCAGACATAAAATGGCAAGCCACCACCAATATTTAAGCCGTGGCGTTGGCCTAAGGTGTAAAAAATTGCTCCGTCGTGCCACCCAAGAACCTCTCCCGTATT
>ERZ772999.1535-NODE-1535-length-13475-cov-4.210805_pt1 | contig 13475 bp, 5 predicted proteins | sample MGYA00511467_ERZ772999 | MGnify/ENA primary metagenome ERZ772999 (study PRJEB29015, sample SAMEA2738064) | human oral metagenome | biome: human oral; feature: human-associated habitat; material: saliva | place: China | collected 2218 ...
GCCAGGGTTTCCAGTCGGCTGCCCTCGTGGCGGCGGCCGTGTCGATGGGGATCGATACGCCTCGTTCGGCTGCCTCGGACATGACGGCCCTGCTGTGGAAGGCCGTGTCCTACGTCGATTCCCTGCCCGAGCGCGGCGCGTGGACCCCCGACCCGGACGTCGTCGCGGCGACGCGCAGGGCCATGCAGCTGGTCGCTAACCCCGCGTCCTCGTCCCTGGAATGCCTCGTCGAGCAGGTGGGCACGTCCGTCGCCTCGGCGCAGGCGATCCCCATGGCTTTCGCGCTGCTCGCGCGCGCCCCCTCCCCGCAGGCGCTGCTGGACGCCGCCAACATCGGCGGGGACACCGACACGATCGGCGCGATTACGGGCGCGATCCTGGGCGCTGCCCTCGGCTTTGAGGTCTTTGTCGGCCGCGGCCTCGCCCAGGTCGAAAGCGTATCCGGGCTCCACCTGACCGAGGCCGCCACAGCTCTGCTCTCACTGCGTGGACCCATCGGCACTGGCGAGGACACGCAGGAATCCTCCAAGCCTACCACGTCGAACACGCCTGAAGCGCCGACCGGCACGCGCCCCGTGGACACAGCCACGGCCTCGTCCCCGACGGCCACCGCCTCAGCTGGCCGCGTCATCCTCATGGGGCAGATCCTCGTGGACCACGTGTTAGCGGGCGCCGCCCCGGTATACGGCGGCGGCTCCGAGCGGGTTAACGACGAGGGATTCCACGTCAGCGCGGGCTTCAACGTTCTCACGGCAGCACGCCGGATGGGGGCCGAGGCCGTCTCCCTCAGCCCGATCGGCACCGGCCCCCACGCCTCGATGATCGAGGCTGCCCTCGCGCGCGAGGGAATCGTCGACGCAGGCCCCCGGCTAACGGACTGCGACAACGCGTACCGCACCGCGCTCATCACGGGCAGCGGCAAGTGCACAATCATTGCCATGAAGGGCGCCGAGACGATGGCACCCGAGACTGCGTGGGCAGATGTCGTGCGCACGATGAAGCCGGGCGATGTGCTCTTCATCGACGGATCTCTCATGGATCATCCATCCAACAAGGTGGCCGCTGACAACGCACTGCGCGTCCTACCCGAGGGAGTGCGCGTGGTCCTGGACGTCTCCCCCATCGTCGGGATTCCTGATGGTTTGCCTTCGAACACCATCATTTCCATGAATTACGATGAGTCGCAGGACCTGTGGACGAGGATTCCCGACGAGGAACGAAAGTTCCCCTCCTGGCTACCAGCAGATAAGGCAGCGACAGCCCTGGCCGCCAGGCTCGGGCATCACATTCTCGTCCGCAAGGATGAGAGTGGCGCGTACTTTGCACCGGCCGATGGCGCAGCCGGCCTGTCAACCTTCCACATCCCGACCCCGCGCGTCACAACAGCCGACACAAACGGCGCGGGCGACTCCCACTCGGGCGTCCTGGCCGCCTGCCTCACACAGGACGTTGCGCTCAAACGGGCGCTTGTGCTCGCCAACTGCGCGGGTGCCCTGGCCTCAACCGTACCCGGCCCGGCCTCGTGCCCAACGCGCAGCCAGATCGAGGCCGCGGCCGACGCGCTGAGTGAATCGGGAGACTGACATGGATCCGCGTTTTGATCGCGCCCACGGGGCGATGGCCGGACTCATCTACGGTAGGTCGCTCGGGGTCGACACCTCGAGCGAGGAAAGTACCAACGCTACAAGCGTGTGCAAAGCCATTCTCGAGCTGCTGACAGTCGGCAAATCGGCGGAGCCGCCGACACTGCCGTCACTGTTGGCCCCCACCAAACGCCCGTACGTGCTACTGATCGGCGGCGTCCAGGTCGGCATCTCCACCCCGACAAAGGGACGTCAGGTCTTCGCAGACGCCGTGTGGAACAACCACCTGATGGTTGAGCCAACGCGCCAGGAATTCCAGGCGTCAGCCCTCGTTGCCGCCGCTGTGTCACTCGGCCTCGACAGTCCACACTTCCGCGTGGCCGATGTTCTAGTGAAAGCCGTCGATGTCGTTTCATCGCTGGAGGCACGCGGAGAGTGGAGCCCGGAGCCTGACGTCGTGGCCGCGACGCGCAGGGCACTGAACATCGTCAGCGACATGAACGAGTACGTCGAATCCCCACTCGATCGTCTCCTCGAGCACATCGGTGCGGGCGATTCGCTCTCGCAGATCGTTCCCATGGCCTTTGCCCTGGCCTCCCGCTACCAGAACCCCCGCCTCCTGGTTTCTCCCCTACACCTCGGCCCCCAAGCGCACACGATCCTGTCCATCGCCGGCGCACTGGTCGGCGCGGTTCGCGGCGTGAGTTTCCTGCGACCCTACGTGTACCCCCCGGTTGAGGAGGTGTTCACGCAGGACTTCAAGCAAAGCACACATGACCTGCTCGCGAAGCGCGTGCCTTACCCCGGCGACGCTGACGCCTCGGACACGGCCGCTCCGTCGGGGCCCTCCTCGTTCGAGGACGCCGATTCTGGCCAGCGCACGCGCCAGCGCTACTTCGAGCCCCTCAACCCACCCATGCCTCTCAAGGCACTCCGTGCCGACTCTCAGCCCGGACGCGTCGTTTTCCTCGGTGAGCTCTTTGCCGACCATCTCATGCACGCACACAAGTACCCGAAACTAGGGGAACACGTGTGGGCGTCGGACCAGGGACGAACTGCGGGCGGCATGTTCAGGGCCATGGCGGCGGCTCGCCATATGGGAGCCGAGGTCGTGTCGCTCGGCCCCATCGGGCAGGGAGCCAACGCGCGTATCATCACGCAGGCGCTGCGACGCATGAATATCGTCAACGCCGGCCCTCACCTGAGCGGAGTGGACAACGGCGACCGCCTTCAGTTCTCTGCCGACGAGGGGTACCGCATGATCCTACGCGGGACCAACAACGGCTGGTTCTTGACCCTTTCAACGAGGAATCCGATGCCCTCCCTAGCATCGCGCGGGTGGTCGGAAGCCGTCGAATCCCTGGGGCCCTCGGACGTTCTATGGATCGATGGGGCGCTCATGGGCCATGACGCCACTGCACAGGCCCTGAACGAGGCCCTGCGAGGACTTCCCGAACACGTGCGCGTCGTATTCGACGGGGCATCAGACGAGGGTGTCCCCAACAATCTCCCTCTCGACAACGTCCTCGTGTCGCTACGAATCAGCCACCACGCGACATTCAGGGAGCACTTCAGCGCGGAGTCGCCTCTCGCGCTTTACCGCGACCAGCCCGAGCAGCAGGCGACAGCTCTGAGCCTGCTCAGCGCGCGCCACATCGTCGCACGCACTGACGACAATGATGCGCTGTTCGCGCGCCCCACGCTCGATGACGCCCGTATCCTGTCCCCCACTCTCACACGGGTTGCGGGGCCTTCGATCAATCCGGCGTTCAGAGCGGAGCGGATGGCGGACGTTCATTCCGGAACGCTGGCAGCCTGCCTCGCACTGGGTATGAGTGCCGAACGAGGGATCCTCCTGGCCAATTGCGCGGCCGCACTAGCGACCCCCGTCTCACTGTCCGCCCGAGACGCTATCGAGGCCGCCGCTCACGATCTTCTAACCCGCAATCAGGCCTAACAAGGAGAAACGAGAATGGATCCACGACTCCCCTACGCTCTCGGGGCGCTGGCAGGCTTGGCCCACGCAGACGCAGCACATTCGGACACGCTCGAGGCGTCCGATGGGCCTGGCTGCGAGGTCGCAACGTCGGCGATGGCCGTTGCCCTCCAGCTGCTGCGAGCACCGGGCGAGGACTGCGCCACCCACTCAGGGACGCAGCTACCCACCACCGCGAGCGCTGATGCTCGTCTCATGTGCGCGATACCGGTCGGCATCGCGCTGTCGACGGTTGACCTCGAGGCATTCGCCGAGACCGTGTGGCGTGTATGCGGGTGTACGAGCCGGAACGAGTTTCAGTCCGCCGCGCTCCTCGCTGCCGCGGTGTCCATCGGCATCAATACCCGCATCCGTACCCGTCCTCTTTCCTACACCGACCCCCTGTGGGACACCGTCGATATCGTGAGCGCGATGCCCCCACGCGGCGAAACAGACAGCAGCCCGGACGTGCTCGAGGTGGCCCAGCGCGCCCTGAAGGCGGTTGCCAATACCCAATCGGATCTGCGCTCGTCGCCCGCGCCTGTACTTCAGGAAACGCTGTCAGACTGCACTCCCTCCAGCCGGATCGTTCCGCTCGCTTTCTTCTTGGCCGCCTCTCCACAAGGCGCCGACGAGGCCTCGAAGTGCTTCGCGTTGAGCGGCTCACCGGCGCTGTGCGAGGCGGTTGCAGAGACGCTTTCTGGGATCTTCAAGCCAACCGGCGTGCTCCCAGAACCCAATCTGGCGCAATGCTCTGAGGGCGCTCAGCCGGATTGGCTGGGGATCACCGGTCAGCTCCTCGAACTGCATCCTCCCGCTCCCATCGGGTGGATCCGTCGAGCGCTGGGCGATTCCATTGCGCGCGTGCCCAGGCATGACCCTTCCCCCTTCGAGGCCTCTGATTCCAGTGCGTCCACCCACGCTGCTGTCGATAGCCCGAGCACCGATGATCCGCAGGATTCCAACGCTGCAGAGGCGTCGTCTGGCCGGGTCATCGTCATGTCCGAACTGATGCTTCGATACGACCGGGGCTCCGAGGAGGACCCCATTCCCGCCGGGAACGAGTGGACCACCCGAAAGGGCGTCTATCTCTCACGCCCCTTCACGGTCATGCTGGCGGCGCGCGCTATGGGGGTCGAGGTCATCTCTCTAAGCCCGATCGGGCAGGGCCCGCGCTCCTCAGTCATCACCGATGCACTGGCACGCGAAGGGATCGTGAATGCCGGACCACAGGTGACCGGGGGCGATAGCGGGTTCATGTCGCCCATCACCAGAAAGTTCGGACCAGGCGAAACAGAAACATTCACCGGCATGCCACGGGACGGATGGGACGATGCCATCCGCACCTTGGGCCCCTCCGACGTGCTCTACATCGACGCGGGAATCGAAACCAATCCACCTGTTCTAGCGGCGGCCGAGCACGCGCTGGCCCATCTCCCCCAGCACGTGCGAGTGATCCAAGACATGTCGGGAGCATTCATCGGTCCGCGTAATGTTCGCAACGACACCGTCCTGACGGTGCTGGACCAGGGGTCGGTGCAGGCCTTGGGCGAGCGATTCATGTCTGATCGCACCGCCTTCGATGCCTCCCACGTCCCTGCTCATGCCGCGAGCTTCATCCTGTCCCTCTTCCATCGTTCCACGCTGGTCAGCACGATGACGTACGAGTCCTTCCTCGCTCGACCGCGCCACGCGACGGGCGAGGCGAGCGAGCCACGGACCCGTTTCCCAGCCCCCACCGTCGTGTCCACTGACCACGACGGGTCTTACAGCGTCTGGACGGGGACCCTCGCGGCCGCCCTCGCTGAGGGGAACGCGATAGAGCGAAGCATCGTCCTTGCGAACTGCGCGGGGGCCTTGGCCTCGACAATGCCCGGTCCGGCCTCGTGCCCCACGCGCGAACAGATCGAGGCCGCGGCCCGCACCCTGACAGAGCGAGACGACGTTGAGCTGGAGCGCCGTGCCCGCGCCCTCGGGGCGCTGGCGGGAGTCGTATTCGGCGATGCAGTCGGCATGTTCTTCAAGGGGATGTCGGCGGAACTCGTTGAGGACCTGCGCCGCACATTGCCACTTTTGACGGATTCGACCACCGCCCTCCCCACGATGCCGGCAGCACCCGCGGGAACACTCACTGCTGTCACGCACGAGGTTCTCGCGTCAGCCTCGGCGCTACTCTCGGAAGGTGCCTCCCCACTCGGGGTCGAAGCCGAGGACCGTGCGGGTAATGAGCTAGCGGGTTCTCGCTACGTCCTGCGCGCCATTCCGGTGGGCATCGCGACCGTGACGACCGATGCCGAAGCGTTCGCGGAGGCCGTGTGGCAGGCCTGCGGAAACGAGAACCTCACCCGGCAGGAGTTCCAGGCAGCCGCTCTCGTCGCCGCGGCTATCTCGTTGGGCATTGACAAGAAACACTACAGGGCCAGTGAAATCAGTTCCATCTTGGGAGAAGCCATCGAGTACGTGGCAGCTCTTCCCCCGCGTGGTTCCACAAGCAGCGAGCCTGACGTGCTGCAGGCGGCGCGCAAGGCGATTGGAACTGTCCGCAACTTCCGTGATGACATCTACGAGCGCGTGCGCGGGTCGATCGGCACGTCGACGGATCCGACGCAGTCTGTTCCTGCTGCCTTCGCACTTATTCTCAAGGACGAATCACAGTCCACTGCTGTCAGCGCCGCCGTCCTCGGCGGGGAGACAAGTGTGATAGCGGCGATCGCCAGCGCCGTTCTCGGGGCAATTCGCGGCGTCACGATGTTCTCTCCCAACAACCTCGCCACGATCGAGAGGGTTTCCCACCCGGGCGTGGCTCCCCTGTCCGAGCGCCTCGTCGAACGGCGGGTGTACGTCTCCGATGATGCGGCGTCCAACTAGGAAGAAAACAGCATGATTCCGCTCTCTGACACCACCCATTCAGTGCCGCCCACAGAACCACCGACACCCAGCCGTCACGGTGGCGCCGATGGGAAGATCCCTGGGGGACGGGTGGTCCTCATGGGCCAGATCCTCGTGGACCTCGCCGTTCGTGGCGAGGCTCTGCCCTCGCCCGGTGGCGACGTGTGGGCCATCGACGAGGGAATGCACGTGGGCGGAGGCTTCAACGCCCTCGTGGCGGCGCGGCGCATGGGGGCCGAGGCCGTCTCCCTCAGCCCGATTGGCGACGGCCCTTACTCCTCGCTCATCCAAGCAGCGCTGACGCGCGAGGGGATCACGGACCTCGGGCCGCGCATCGCGGGCATTGACAACGGGTTCTGCATCGCGTTCACGGACCGCACGGGCGAGCGCACCTTCATCTCCACCAAGGGAGCCGAGACGATGGCACCCGAGAGCGCGTGGGCAGACTTCGTGCGCACGATGAACCCGGGCGACGTGCTCTACATCGACGGATATCTCATGGACCACCCCGCGAACAGGGAGGCTGCGGAGGCAGCGCTACGCGTACTGCCCGAGGGCGTGCGCGTCCTCCTCGACGTCTCCCCCGTGATCGGTATCCCGTCCGATCTTCCCTCCAACGACGTCATCGTGTCGATGAACCATAGGGAGGCTCAGGAGATTGGTCAGCAGAGAGGGGATTCGAGCGTCTGCGACCGGTGCCGTGAGCCTCACGAAGCGGCGCGCACGATGCTCGGCCTGCTGGGCCGTCCCGTCCTCGTGCGCGCGGGAGCCGCGGGGGCATACTTTGTGCGCCCCGCCGGGACAGCGCCGAATGCCAGCAATGAGGATGCGGCCCACATCCCGACGCCTCACGTCGAGGCGATCGACACGAACGGCGCGGGGGACGCACACTCCGGTGTCCTGGCGGCCTCCCTCGCGCATGGTATCCCCATGGGGAGGGCGCTCCTGCTGGCCAACTGCGCGGGCGCACTGTCCACGACGGCCGTCGGCCCGGCCTCGTGCCCGACGCGCAAGGACATCGAGGCCGCGGCGGATGCGCTCACCGCACAGGAGGGATGACCGATGGATCCTCGTTGTCACCGGGCCTGCGGGGCAATAACCGGTCTCGCGTTCGGACACGTGATCGCAGCAGACGCTATCGGTGATCCTGTCGAGGAATCGACGAGTATCAGCGAACGCATCCTCGCGCTGCTCACCGCCAATGACTCCAACGACGATCAAACCGACACACCCTTCGGGGCAAGCAATGATCGGCTGCACGATCTGGTCGTCTCCGCCGTTACAGCTGGCATTGCCACGCCGACCAGCGACCACCAGACATTCGCGAACGCCGTGTGGGATAGATGCGCGCTCTCCGACGTGACACGTCCGGAGTTTCAGGCGGTCACCCTGGTTGCTGCGGCGATCTCTCTGGGCATTAACAGCGCGGACTTCCTCGTCGAGAACACGCTCGTTCGGGCGGTTGACCTTGCAGCTTCCCTGGAGCCGCGAGGCTCGTGGAGCCCAGAACCGGACGTGCTGGCGGCAACACGTAGAGCTCTCAACACGGCATACCGGATCAACGAGTACGCCGGCTCCCCCATCGACCGCCTCGTTGAGCAGATCGGAGCCTCTGATTCTGCTGCTCAGGCCATCCCGCTGGCCTTCGCTATGGCCTCGCGCTACCAGGACAGTCATCTTCTGTCCGCTCCCCTCCGCCTAGGCCCACACAGGCGCGCGATTATGGCCCTCGCGGGCGCCTTGGTTGGTTCCGTTCGTGGCGCTGATTTCTTTGAGCCCTACGGGTCTGCACGGGTTGACGCCGCTTTTTCGGGGAGATTGAAGCAGTACGCGGAACAACACTTCTTGGAGCGCGCGCACTACCCGGACGACATCTCCGATACGGATGAAACGACGCCGCCCCTCACGTCCCCGGCACAGTCCTCGTTCAGTGACCTGGCTTCCTCCCTCCGTTCCCGACAGAGCTACTTCGAGCCCGTCACCCCTCCCACTCCACTCGACGCTCTACGCGAAGAGACCACGCCAGGCCGAGTGCTTGTCCTCGGCGAACTCCTCGTTGATCAGACACTGCGCTCCGAGGACTATCCCCGTTCCGGGAGTACCATCTGGGCACGGGACCTGGGCCCGTCACCGGGAGGCTCCTTCCGTGCGCTGGTTGCAGCGCGGCGTATGGGGGTCGAGGCCGTCTCGCTATGCCCGATCGGCCGCGGTCCGATTGCCGACTCGATCTCACAGGCATTGGAGCGCGAGGGCATCATTGATGCCGGTCCATACATCGCGGGGGACGACAATCGATACCGGCTGCATGTCGCCGTCGAGGACGGTCGGCGCGTGGACGTCTCGACGAACAATCCCCTGCCTGAGAACGCCACCCGCACGTGGGCACAAGCCATCGCGGCGATGAGCCCCTCGGACGTGCTGTACATCGACGGGGCTCTGCTCGCCCACGAGCCTTATGCTCCTGCGTTGAGTGAAGCCGTGCTGTGGCTTCCTGAGCACAGCCGCGTCATCTTCGACGCGTCTTCGCACAAGGGCTTTGTGAACGGTCTTCCCTTCGACAACCTCATCATCTCGCTACGCGCCTCACGCTTGCCCTACGCCAGTGGTTTCTTCAAGCATTTCGATGGGCAGTACCCTTCCTATCCCCTCTATGACCTAGACGATACGCTCGAGCATCAGGCGTCAGCCTTCAGCCTGTTGACGCATCGACACGTCGCATTGCGTTCAGATAGCGGCGAGGTATGTTTCGCGCGTCCCATGATTGACGATCAACGCGTCATCCGACCTTCTGTCACGCGAGTTCCCTCACCTTCGCCGTTAACAGAGGAACAAGCCTTGGAGACCTCAGGGGTCCACTCCGCCACCCTGGCGGCAGCGCTCGCGCTCGGCATACCGGCTGAGCGGGGGATTTTGTTCGCCAATTGCGCGGCCGCCCTGGCGACCCCCACCTCATTGTCCACGCGAGACGCCATTGAGGCGGCGGCCGACGAATTGCTGGCTCGCGATCCGGCCTGAGAAGGAGAGAACACATGGATCCACGACTTCCCTACGCACTCGGGGCTCTGGTCGGCATGGTTCGCGCAGACGCAGCGAATGCGGCCGTGTCCGACGCACCGGCAAACGCCGTCTCCGACGTGACAGCGCAGGCAATGGCCGTCACCGATCAGCTGCTACGAGGCCCGGGCGGAGAGCGCGCCATCCGCTCCGGTCAATGGGGCGCCTCGTCTGGGAGCCCTCGCGACCGCCTCCTGTGTGCGGTCCCCGTTGGCATCGCGATGTCGACGATCAACCCCGAGGTCTTTGCCGACACCGTGTGGGCTGCCTGCGGTTGTACGAATCGCAACGAGTTCCAGTCCGCGGCGCTCCTCGCCGTGGCGGTATCCCTGCTCATCAATAACTGGAAAAAGCCCACCATCACCACCCTATGCGACGCCGTTGACGTCGTCTCTGCTATGAAGCCTCGCGGGCAGCAACAAGACGGCCCCGATGTTCTCACGGCGACTCGTCGTGCCATCAATGTCGCGGCGAACTCAAACTCGCCGCTCGTCCGGGTGCGAACGGCTGTCCTCCTAAGCAAGCTCGCCGATGTCTCCCCCTCGTGCCGGATCGTCCCTCTGGCTTTCTTTCAGGTCCTCTATACGTGGGCGACGGAATTACCCTCCGCCTGCCGTGATGAGAGCAGCGACCCCGAGCTCTATGACGTGGTCTCTGCAGCATTGGCCGGGGCCTGCGACCCCCGCACCGCGCTGCGAAATGTCGACCTGACCTGCATCGAAGGCGTGCATCACGTCGACGTGCTGGGGGCCGCCAGACAGCTCCTGACGCTGTCCGCGCCCACTCCCCTCGAGTATGTCCGTCGAGCAGCGGGGAAGTCTCCCGATCGTCCATCAAGGAGCGGGCCATCTTCCTTCGAAGACCCGGATTCTGATCTCCTCAACCGATTCGCCCCCTTCGAGCCTGACAGCACACCGACCCCGCTGGGACCCGCCCGCGGCAACGCACCGGTGGGACGAGTCGTCGTCATGAGCGAGCTTCTGCTCCGATTCGACCGTTATTCCTCGGACGAGGGAGCGCCCGCCGAGGACGAGTGGACCACCCGCGAGGATATCCACCTCGCGCTGCCCTTCACGGCGATGTGCGCCGCCCGCGCGATGGGGGTCGAGGTCGTCTCCCTCAGCCCGATCGGGCAGGGCCCGCGTGCCTCGATCATCTCCGAGGCCTCGGCACGCGAGGGGATCATCGACGCTGGTCCGCGCGTGGCAGGGTGCGATAACGGCTTCCTGTCACCCCCTGCGACACAGTACGGTGCGAGTATGAGCACGGGCATGACGGACATGCCCGAAGATGCGTGGGATGAGGCGATCCGCACGCTGGGTCCCTCGGATGTGCTGTACGTCGATGGCGGCGTTCAATCTCAGGCCGTTCTGGCGGCGTGCGAGCATGCACTCGCCCACCTGCCCGAACACGTGCGCGTCGTCGTCGACGCGTCACATGGACACGTCCGCCAGCGCTCCCTTCCCAACGATAACGTCCTGATCATGGTGGGGTATGACTCGGCGGAGCCCCTGTGTCGGAGCATCACGCACGAGAAGCCCGGCGACGATTGCACAAACAATCCTCGATGGGGTGCGAAGAAAGTCCAGAGGGATTTTCATCAATACACGCTGGTCCGAGCACAGACACACGAGTCCTACCTTGCACGCGCGGCGCAGGACAAATATTCATCCGACGGAGAGGTGACTCGATTCCCCGCCCCCACGGTTACCTCCGTTGATGTGCGCGGGGCGCTGCACACCTCCATGGGTGTTATGGCGGCCGCCCTCGCTCAGGGGCAGACACTCGAACGGTGCATCCTTCTGGCGAATTGCGCGGGTGCCCTGGCCTCGACCATGCCGGGTCCGGCCTCGTGCCCGACGCGCAGCCAGATCGAGGCCGCGGCGGATGCCCTCACGGACCAGGGGGATGAGTAGATGAGACGACGCGACCGTGTCTACGCGGCATTGGCAGGAGCATCTCTCGGCGACGCCGCCGGTATGCCCACCCGGGGAATGTCCCCCGAGCAGATCAAGGCGACCTATCCGAGGCTCAGGACGCTGGTGGACGCCGATGCCTCGCACCCCACGACGCCAGGCGCACCCGCTGGGACAACCACGGAGGTCACGCGCGAGATCCTGGCTGCGGCCTCGGCTCTGCTGGGCGATCCGATGCCTACGCTCGGGGATGAGGCAGAGGAGGGCTCAGGCTCTCGGCTCGCAGGTTCGCGCTATGTGCTGCGCGCTATCGCGGCGGGAATCACAACCTCGACGGACGATCCCGATACCTTCGCAGAGACCGTCTGGAAGGCCTGCGCGAACGAGGCGATCACACGTCAGGAGTTCCAGGCAGCCGCCCTGGTAGCCGCGGCGATCTCCCTTGGCCTGGACTCGCCTCAGTCGCGGCCGATGGACGTGCCACCCGTCCTGTGGAAGGCAGTCTCCCTCGTGGCTGACCTGCCCCCGCGGGGGACCTGGCATCCCGGACCGGATGTGGTGGTCGCTACCCGCACGGCTGTCAGCATCGCCGACAACTACAAGTACGACGTCTACGAACGGCTGAACGCGCAAATTGGCACGTCGGCGGACCCAGCACAGTCGGTTCCGGCAGCCTTCGCAATTGTCAGGTTATTTGCGGACTGGTTTGCTCCATTCGGCGCGGCGAGCCTCGGCGGAGACACAAGCGTAATCGCGGCAATCGCCGGTTCGATCGTTGGCGCTATCCGAGGCTCGAGCGCTCTATCCGCGCGCGGCATCGACACGGTCGACGCAGTCTTCCACCTGAGACTGGGGCCCCTTGCCGAACGCCTGCTCGCGCAACGACCGCCCGCTGCGCACACAGTCGCTGGCACAGACTCCCCCACTCAGAGCTCATCTAGCTCCGCGAGCACTCCTGACTCCTCTCTCGAGACACGTCAGACCCTGTTCGAACCCGAGAACGCACCCGTACCGCTGGTTGGTTCCCGGGGAGAGGTGCCGGCAGGCCGCGTCGTTGTCATGGGACAGATCCTCGTCGAGCACTGTCTGGCAACCCAGATGCTCCCCTGGAAGAACGGGCTCGCGTGGGCGAATGACCAAGGCGTGCACATTGGCGGAATCTTCCCTGCCTTGCTCGCCGCGCGCCGCATGGGGGTTGAGGCGATCTCCCTCAGCCCGATCGGTGAAGGCCCCCGGGCCTCGTCCATCGAATACGCGTTGAAGCGTGCGGGCATCGTCGACGCGGGAGCTCGCGTGACGGGGATGGACAACGCGTATCGCGTGGCCGTGGGTTCGAGTGGGCTGGATTGGGCGTATGTCTCCCTGCGTGGTGCCGAAAGCGAGGTTCCGCCGGGCACGTGGGCGTCAGTCGTTCAGACGCTGGGCCCCTCAGACGTCCTCTATATCGATTCTTCGCTCATGAGCCTCCCGGCGAATAGGAAGGAAGCCGAGGCAGCTCTGAAGGTCCTGCCTGAACACGTGCGCGTCGTTGTGGACCCCTCCCCCGCGTCCTGGTTCCCACACAAGCTGCGCAGCAACAACGTGATCGTCGCACTCACAAAGGAACAGTGTGAGCAGATTGGTGGCCCGATCGTCGCAGATCGATCAGCTTTCGATGCCTGCAAGACAGACCGCGGCGCGGCTCGTTTCCTGTCACAGCTCCTGAAGTGTCGAGCCGCCGTGTACTCCAGCACATGGGACACGCACTATGCGAGCCAATACCTCATGAGCACGGGCGAGCGTGGCACTCAGGTCACACATATTCCCGGTCCCGCCGTGCGCAAGATTGATACGAACGGGGCCGCTGCCACCTACGCGGGCGCGCTTGCGGCCTTCCTTGCGCAAGGGATCCCTCTGGAGAGGGCGCTGCTTCTCGCCAACTGCGCGGGTGCCCTCGCCTCGACCATGCCGGGGCCGGCCTCGTGCCCGACGCGCGAGGAGATCGAGGCCGCGGCGGACGCGCTGGAGGCGAGCAACGACGAGGAGTGAGCGCGGTCGAGGTGTTCGCTGAGCGGGAGC
>ERZ772999.1540-NODE-1540-length-13462-cov-4.647572_pt1 | contig 13462 bp, 20 predicted proteins | sample MGYA00511467_ERZ772999 | MGnify/ENA primary metagenome ERZ772999 (study PRJEB29015, sample SAMEA2738064) | human oral metagenome | biome: human oral; feature: human-associated habitat; material: saliva | place: China | collected 2218 ...
CACGCATACTTGTTAAATATTCTATAATATGCACAACTGAAACATTATGTCAATATGTAAATACCAAAAAAAAAACACTATTTCATCATAATAATATATAATATTATATTAGGAGGTATAATATGCAAGAAAGAGATAGATTCGGAAGATTTAAGGCAAAGCGTGGTAAAGTGTATCATAGTACGCTGAATAAGTGGTCAGATGAAGGTATAAAGGTTGAATATAACCGATTGCGCAGTATAGCCTTAAAACGCAATAAGCGTGCAGTAAAGTCACGCAACGCAAAGCCTATATCCTTGCCTACTGCTAAGCAGATTGGGGATATATCAGAGTTACGCATAAAAGTTGAGCAGATGAGTGCAGAATATACAGCAGAGTATAAGACTGTACTAGGAAATAAGAAGATGATAAATAAGGCTGTTAAGACATTCCAAGATAAAGGTTTTAAGTTTATCAACAAGAAGAATTATAACGATTTTGGAAACTTTATGAAACGTATGAGGGCACAATATGACATCACCAAGGGTGATATGTCAGAGCGTTTTGTAGAACTATTTAATATCAAAAAAGAATATAATCAGACATATAAAGACATAGAGGAAAATTTTGATGTATTTATCAACAATACAAGTAAATTATCAAAGCAAATAGCCCGTGGAGAAGATGTAAAATCAAATAAAGCATACTTAGATATGTTAATACAGGAAGGTACACAAAATGACGATTTTATCTATACGCTTACAAGAAAACCAAAATCTAATAGAAGAAATAAAAAGAAATAAAAAGATTGATAATATCATGCATGCATACCCTATTATGAAACGCAAGCAAGGTATTAAAACTAAGTTTAGAGATGGAAATAAATTTGAATATCTTGATTGTATATGTGGGTTTGATATAGAGACATCAAGACTGAAAGACATTGATAATTCTTTCATGTATATATGGCAATTCAATATCAATGGTGATATTTTGATAACTGGCAGGACTTGGCAACAATATAAAGACTTGCTAGATTATCTTAATGCATGCATGCATGATATATCTGATAACTTACGACTTGTGGTATTAGTCCACAATTTGAGTTATGAGTTCCAGTTCTTAAAAGGAATTTTCTATTATCAGACTGATGATGTATTCGCAATGGATAATAGAAAAGTCTTGCGAGTAGTGCATGATAATATAGAGTATCGCTGTACATATATCCATAGCAATCTATCACTAGATAGATATTATAAAAAGTTTAATATACCAGTTAAAAAATTAGATGGTAAAAAATTTAATTATAACAAGGTAAGATATCCGTGGTCTAAACTATCAGACTATGAATATAACTATTGCATTAACGATGTACTAGGATTGCCGTTAGTCTATCGCAAAGAAATGGAAATGGAAAACGATGATTTATATAGTATCCCTCTTACCTCTACTGGTTATGTTAGACGTGACGCTAGGAACGCTATGAAATCAGTAAATCGTACATGGCTAATGAAGCAACTTCCAACATTAGAAGTATTACTATTATTGCAAAAGGCTTTCCGTGGTGGAGATACGCATGCTAATCGGTACTATGCAAATGTTGTATTAGACAACATTGTAAGTTATGACTATTCAAGCGACTACCCTGCATGCATAGTAACAGAGAAATACCCTACTGGAGAATGGAAGAAATGGAAAAATACAAGTGTTGAAGAATATATCAAACAGGTGTATAAACGTAAAACAGCAGTTGTCATTCGCTGTACATTCACGCATGTACGCTTACATGATGAATTTGAGGGCAAGTCATATCTAGCATACGCAAAATGTAGTAATGTAGTAAATGAAACATTGGATAATGGTAGAATCTTAAATGCTGACAGTTTAGAAACATGCATTACAGAAATAGACTTTAAGATTATACATGATATGTATGATTATGATAGTATGGTTATACATGAAATGTATGTGTGTAATAAAGACTATTTGCCTATAGAGTTTAGAAATCTAGTAATAAAATACTATAGTGATAAGACATGGCTAAAACCTGCATCAGATGAAGTATTAAATGATGAAGATGCATACATGTATGGAAAATCAAAGGAGAAGATAAATGCACTCTATGGTATGATGGTAACTGATATCATAAAATCACCTTTTATATTTGATGGTATAGGTTTTAATGTTGATGAATCAATATCGAAAGAGGATTTAATGAAGAAAGCATATAGAAATGCTTTCATGTCTTATGCGTGGGGTGTATATGTTACAGCATACGCAAGAGAACGACTTCACAAAGCATGTAAGCATGTCGGTATTAAAAATTTTGTGTACGCTGATACTGATAGCGTAAAATGCTTTAATAATGATATAGATATTTCACCACTCAACGAAGAGATGAAAGCACTTGCTATCAAAAATAAAGCCTATGCAAAAGACAAAAAAGGCAACATTCATTATATGGGTGTACTGGAGTTAGATGGTGAGTATCAACAGTTTAAAACGCTAGGCGCTAAGAAGTACGCTTATACAGTTAGAGAAAAGCAAAAGAATGGTAAATATAAAACATGCTTGCATGTTACGACATCTGGAGTAAATAAAAAGAAAGCACCTAAAGAATTAAAGAACATTGATAAATATGAGATTGGTTTTAAATTTGTAAAGGCTGGAGGTACAGAATCGGTATATAATGATATCCCCTTTGGAGAATGTAAACACTATCAAGTAGGCAAGAGAACACTAGAAATCACCAGTAATGTGTGTATTAAAGATAGTACCTACACGTTAGGTGTTAGCAGAGATTATCAAGAGATATTAAACGATGTGAAATTTTGGAAACAATCACGGAAAATATTTGACAATTGATAAATATTTGATAAAATAGTCTTAGGTGGTGAAACCACTATCACCACCTACTTATATAAGAAAAGAGGAAAATAGAAAAATGAAAAAGACAAATAAAAAAGTGGAATCAAAGGAAGTTGAAACATTAGAAGTTACGGACTGGGAGGTACTGAATACAAGAGAAACTAAAAAAGGTTTTGTATTCTTTAACCTAAAACTCAATGGAATTACAATCTATGGTTGTAAAGTCATTGAAAGCGAGAAAGGTGACTTTATCTCATTTCCATCTTATAAAGGTACAGACGGCAACTATTACAGCCATGTGTATGCTAGACTTGATGAAGAGTTAGTAAAAGAGATTATCGAAGAAATCGAAAAGCAACTAGAAAAGTAAATAGTAAGGGTAGATAGTGGACTACCCTTTTATATTAGAATGGAGGTCTTGCAAGCATGATATATGAAAATAACATATACTTAGAAAATGGATTTTTAAACGTGCCATACATTTATGATAATGGTAAGGTTTTTAATTTCTTGATTGGCGGTCGTGGTATTGGAAAAACCTATGGAATGTTAAAAGAAGTTATCGCTAGAGGTGATAAATTTATCTATATGAGAAGAACACAAAAGCAGGTGGATATGTGCGCTATGGATTCATTCAATCCATTTAAGACATTGAATAATGACTTAGGGTTAAACATTCGTGCATGTTCTATCGGTAATGGCTTTTCCGCCTTTTACAATTTTGAAAAGAATGCAGAGGGTAAAGAAGTAGCAACAGGTGAAATATTAGGGCATCCTTTTGCGTTATCCACAATAGGTAATATCCGTTCCATTGATTTATCAGATGTTGATATTATCATATTTGAAGAGTTTATGCGTTCTTCAGTTGAAAAGCCTATTAAAGATGAGTTTATCAAGTTTACAGACGGTTATGAAACGGCAAACAGAAACAGAGAAATTATAGGAAAACCACCGATTAAGGTTTTCTTTCTATCCAATAGTAATAGCATTGATAATGATTATTTTGTGAGCTTAGAGTTAGTCATTACCGTTGAAAAACTTATAAAGAATCAAAAAATGATATATTGCGATGATGAAAGAGACTTATTACTTTGTCTATTTAGAGATAGCCCTATATCTCAACAGAAAAAGAATACGGCTATGTATAAGTTGCTGAAAGGAAATGAGTATGTAAGCATGTCGCTGGAGAATGAGTTTGTCGACGATGATATATCTTTTGTAAAACCTCAACCTCTGCAGGAATATAATGCATTGTGTACGCTTGGAGAGTTGACAATATATGAACATAAATCAAATGAGACCTATTACATATCACCACATATCAAAGGCAGACCCCCACGATATAATCTGACGAAAAATAGCAAGGCTATGTTTTATCAAAATTTTGGATATTTGCGTTTCATCGTGGGAGAGGGATTAGCAACATTTGAAACTTATTATTGTCAAATTCTCTTTATGAAGTATCTTGACATAAAATAAACATCTATACTATAATACTTACGGAGGGTGGCAAATTCATACGTTTGGAGAACGTAGCCAAAGAACTGGAAAGTTAAGAGCCCTCCATTTTTATTTATAGCAAAGGAGGATATGCAAGCATGGATATTACAGCACTAACAACTTTGATAAGTAATGTAGGCTTTCCGATTGCTGTTACAATGTTTCTATTGTATCAGAATCAGAAGATGTCGCAGGTTATCAGTGAGAACACAAAAGCAGTAGAATCATTGACATTATCAATTTTGAAAAACAAGGAAGCATATGAACACTTAGGAGGTAAGTAATGAATGAGTTACAAAGATTTATTGCAAACTACAACAACCAGTATTTAAACACAGATGGAGCGTATGGTGCACAGTGTTGGGATTTATTCGATAAATTCTGTCAAGACTATAATATCAACGTAAGCAGATATTGCGCTATTACTGGATATGTTCCTGATTTATTTTATCTATTTGATGATTATGGATATTCTGAATATTTTGATAAAATCAACGTAGATAATTTACAAGTTGGTGACTGGTGTTTTTGGGATTATGGAAACATGCGACATGTAGCGTTAAAAGTTGGAGCAGATACATACTTTTCACAAAATCCTAATCCATCACAGGTTATCACATTATCTCCAGTAGGACTAATCGGAGGAATGAGACCAAAGTTAAGCAACTGGACAAGTGAAGTAAGTCATGCAAGCATGGAGGAAACAAACCTCTATACATTAGCGATTGATGTTTTAAATGGTTTATATGGAAATGGTGAAGAACGTATCAATCGCTTAGGTACTGTATATAATGCAGTACAGTCAAAAGTAAATGAGTATTACAATGATACTGATTACTTCATTTCATGCGTTGCTGATATGGTTATCCGTGGTGAGTTTGGAAATGGTGAAGAACGCATCAACAAATTAGGTTGTATTTATCAACAAGTACAAGATGAAGTAAATAGCAGATATTAGAAAAGAGGATAAATTATGAACATTCAAGAATTACTAGACAAAGGTTTTAGCGCTAAGTTTATCGAAGAAAATTTTAGCCTATTAACTGGAGCAACACCAAAGGAAACACCAAAGGAAACACCAAAGGAAACACCAAAGGAAACATCAAAGGCTGAACATACTTTTACAGAATCAGAAGTAAAAGAGATTATCAAAAAGTATGCAAGCATGGAACACCAAAAGGTAGAGGAAAAACCACTATCAAAGGAAGATGTAATTAACAACATCTTAGGAATTTCAACAGAAACAATGACAACACCGATTCAAGATATTGATAGTAAGTTTAACGATTTAATGAATAGTATTTTAGATTACAAGGAGGAAGAATAACTATGGCAACAAAAACAATCAAAAGAACTGATGCAGTTTTAATTCTCAACAAGATTTACGCAGAGGCAACAGGTAAGCAGAATTTGACATTACCAACAGATGCAAGTGGTTTCATCTCACTTGCAAGCATGACAATGGAGTTAGGCGCTGATATTGTAATTAACACAATTACAAATATCATGAATAAGACCTTATTCAAAGAACGTGTATATCATGCACAGTTTAAAGGCTTAGAAGTTGGAAAAGAGGAGTTTGGATTCATTTCAAGAAAATTACAAGTAGTTGATTCAGACTTCAAGGAAGATGCAGGTTACAAGGAGGCATTACAGAATGATGGTGCTGTAGATATGTATGTCATTCGTAAGCGTGATATTTTACAAACAACAGTTACAAACTCTGTACCATACCAAGACTGGTTTACAATCCACCAAAAGCAATATAACACAGCATTCAAGAATGCAGAAGAATTAGCAAACTTTTGGAGCATGCTAGTCACTAATGCACAGAATAAATTTGAGCAGGCAAAAGAAGAATTTAAGCGTGCTACACTTGTAAACTTTATCGGTGCAAAGTTGAATTATGCAACAACTGACACATCAACCATGCATGTATGTAAATTACTTACAGAGTACAACGCTAAAACTGGCAAGAGCCTTACAGCAACTACAGTATATGAGCCTAGCAACTTCAAGGACTTTGTATTGTATGCATACGCACGTATTAAGACACTATCGCAGAATATGGCAAATAGAAATGTGGAGCATCAATTAACTATCACAGGAAAACCAGTGCCACACAATACACCAGTAGAATATCAAAACTTCTACATGCTTAATTCATTTCAGAATGAAATTGATGCAATGGCAATCTCTGAGGTGTTTAACAAAGACCATTTATCACTTCCAAAGGCTGAATGGGTTACACACTGGCAAACACCAAAAGAGCCTAGTAAGATTCATATTAAATCTGTATTGTTAGATAACAAGGGTAAAGAAAAAGAAGTAGATGCAGTTGAAAATAACAACGTATTAGCCGTTATTATGGATAAAGATGCTTGCATGATGACTTCATTCGATGAACAGGTATCAAACACACCATTCAATGCACGTGGTAGATACTGGAATCAGTTCTATAATGCTGATTTCAGAGCAATGAATGACTTCACAGAAAAAGGTATCGTATTTGTATTAGAATAAAATTATATGCATGCATGCTTCACGCATGCGTGCATATTTTTAATTAAGGAGGTAACATGCAAGTATATTTCTACAATGTAACAAAGAAAAGAAACTCAACATATATACCTACTCAATACACAATGAAAGAGGTTATATTAAAGCATGATGTATCAATTATAAATCCAGTACTAGCAGTACAGGAAAATTATGATAGTTATGTAAATTTTAATTACTTCTATATTCCAAAGTTTAAAAGATATTATTATATTACTAATGTTGATTTTAGCAACAATATCGCATATATCAGTGGTACAGTTGATGTATTAGCAAGTTACAGAGTGGATATTCTCAACAGTACACAATATATCATACGTTCACAATCATACTGGAATGGTAATATCATGGATAGCCTATATCCTACAGATTCAAAACCAACGTATAGAACAGTAGACTTCACTAGTCCATTTATGACTAGCGCTTATAAGGAGCAAGGCAGTTATATTATCGGTAAGGTCGAAAAGGGTGCTAACTTTGGAGCATTAAAGTATTCAGTGCTAAACCATGCAAGCATGGTATCACTGATTGATAGTTTAATTAGCAAAACAGATGGTTTTGATGAAATTAGCAAATCAATCGTAAATCCTTTACAGTATATCAAATCCTGCAAATACTTTCCAATTCCTCACGTTTCATTATTCAAGGAGTTTAGTGGTAATGATTATGTATGGAAGTATAGCATGAATATTACATTACCAAAACATCCACAATCTGCAAGAGGTGAATATCTTAATTATTCACCATATACAGAACTATACCTTAACATATCACCATTCGGAACGATTGTAATTGATACGCATTATGTTGCAAAAAGCAACATAGTACAATGTGTAATATATGTTGATTTAATCGGTGGTAATGCAAAAATTGAGTTATACAATGAACAGGGTATTTGTTTTGATATGAAAGAAACCATGCTGGCATGTGATATACCTTTATCACAAGTTACTAAAGATTATATGGGTTTGGTTTCTGCTGGTACTGGTTTTATTGGTAGTCTATTGAGTGGTAATATCGGGGGTGCAATTAGTGGTATCTCTAATGGTATCAATAGTATGATACCAAAAGTAAGTAGCGCCACAAGTGGAGGAAGTCTAGCACATTTACATGGCAATAAAAATCTTGTTGGAAAGTTTGAAATGCTAGCAGATGAAAACATAGAGCAAAATGGTAGACCATGCATGCAAAAAGCAGTATTAAAAAATCTTACTGGATTTTGTCAAGTACAAAATGGTGATATTGCAATCAGTGGAACACAGACAGAAAGAGCAGAAGTAAAAGCATTATTGGAAAGTGGGATATATATTGAATGAAAGCATATCAGAAATTGAAAAATGCAACAGGTATGGAAGTGGTGCTATTTCCATGCAACATGTTAAATATTACACAGGGAGAAAACGGACAATGGAGTCATCAACAAACATTAAATATTGACTATGTAGGTACGCATGCACGTTATCCAAGTTACGCTCCAGTTACGTGTAAATGTGTTGATATATGGGATAACTATGATAACAATAGGGTATTTCAATCACTTAATAAAGTACTATTCGCAGATGGTACGATTGATTATTTAACGTTTTCATGCATGCATGATGATACACCGATTGCTAGAGTTGGTGATACATTCATGCAAGGTGATTTATTATTTCATACTGGTATGCATGGAAACGTTACAGGAGACCATACACATATCAATTTTGCTAAAGGAACATATAAAGGATACCAACAACATGCAAGTGGTCAATGGGATTTAATCAATAGCACTAACATATATAAAGCATGCTATATCAATGATACAACAGTTGTAAACGACTTAGGCTATCCATTCAAGTTATATAATGGTAGCACTTCTACAACTCTATCACCTTTGATGATATATGCATGCATGGAAAGCGAGGAAAATTTAAAATGTCAAAAAATTATGCAAATTATGAAGTAGTATCAAACGCATACAATCAATACTCACCGAGCGCTGTACATACACGCAATAATGAATTATTCCAGTACTTCTTCCGTGAGTTATTGCAGGATTTACAAAGTGTTTACAAAATCAACATACCAGAGCATTGGGATTATGATTATTTTATTAATACTCTATTCCTGCATGGTTTCATTGTAGTATTTGATAGTGGTAAATTCGGAATCATACCACAACATGCTACACTAAATTACTACAATGTATTTTATAAACCAAGCAAGGCAATCGTATCAAATCCGTTACTCAAAACATTTCACCTAAACATTGGCAAAGATTGCGAGGTTATCAAGATACATAATGATTATACAAGTATGTATGACATGCTTGCATATTATGCTGATATGCTAGCACTTACAGCAGAGGCACTTGGTATCAACTTAATCAATTCTAAACTATCTTATGTATTCCTTGGAAAGAATAAAGCAAGTGCAGAAACACTCAAGGCTTTATATGATAGAGTTCAAAGTGGTAATCCTGCTGTATTTGCTGATAACCGATTATTCAATAAAGAAGGTACACCGTTGTGGGATAGTTTCTTTCAGAATCTATCGCAAAACATGATTGGTAATGAGTTTATCAAATTACATGCAAGCATACTGAATCAGTTTAGAACAGATGTAGGTATCCCTAATGCTAACTTTGATAAAACAGATAGAGCCTTAACAGGTGAAATCAACGCTAACAACATGCAGACAACATCTAAGGCAATCGTAACATGTGAAAATATTAAACGTGGGATTGAAAAGGTAAAAAAGATGTTTCCTACATTAACGGATTTAAGTTGCGAGTTACGTTTTGAATATACAGATGTAGAGAGCATGCATGTAAGCAACCAAGAGGAAGAAAAGGAGGATACACCTAATGACTAGATACATTTCATTACAGGGTTTATATGATTTAGATAATACCATATTTGAAAAAATGGTATTACCTAATGGACTTGATAAAAATGTATTTATCAACAACTTATTAGAACAGTCTTTCGAGTTTGAAGTGTTATACCCTAATCCGTTATATATGAAGAACATGCTAGAGCAATATAGTTTAATGAAATTACCACAATGGCAACGTATGTATAACATTATGACAAAAGAGTACAATGCGTTAGAAAACGCGCAATTGGTAGAAGAAGTAACAACTAACACAACAGGCAACACAAAAGGAACTAACGTAAGCAACGCGAATCAGATTAATAAGGTTACTGGTTACGATAGCATTAACGCTGTTCCTAGTGGTGAGAATAGCGATTCCAGTAATGCTAACTTTAATACAGATTCAACAGGTAAGAGCGTTGTAAAAAGCGAGCGACATGGCTCTATTGGTGTAGTTACACCACAGAGCATGTTACAGCAAGAATTACAAGTATGCATGCATAACGTAATGACTTATATAATTGATGATATATTGCAAAAATTCACCATCATGCTATACTAATAAAGGAAAGGAGCGGAGCAATGACTATATTACATCACAGCACTTATACTAATTACCATGAACAAAATCTTGATGAAATCATGCGTATTATTGGAAGTTTTGATGAAACGTTGAAAACGTTAAATGAACGCTACAATGACATTATTGCAAATTACAACCGATTCGATACACGATTATCTGATTTTGAGATTGAAGTTAAAAAGTTACGCAATCAATTTTCAGATTTTAAAACTGAATTAAATCTGAATGTAACAAATTTCAAAGGTGAAGTAATAACTAAAATCAATACCCAAAATGATAAAATTGATAAGTTGGTTGCAGATGTCAACAACCGTTTACAAAATTTAGGTGAAAACATCCTAATTTATAATCAGTTGACAGGTACATATACAACCCTATCGGAACTAATGAACGCGATTCTTGCACTATCGCACAATGGTGTTTATTCATTAAATGAGTTAGCAAATTTACACATTAACGTACAACAATTCGATAGTCTAAATATGAGCGTGTACGATTTTGACTGGAATAACAAAAAAGTATTAGCAAGTTATCAATAACCATGCAAGCATGGACATAGAAAGAAGAGGACAAAAAACATGACAGCAACAAACAAAACAACTAACTACAAATTACCGCAATGGGTAGGCACGGACAACCTTTCCATTATGGGTGACATGAATGGTGCTTTTAATAAGATTGATGAAGTATTAAAGGGCTTTGATGATAATATTGGAGTAGCAAAGGCAACCGCAACAGGTGCGAGCGAAATAAGTGCCTCATCTAGTGTAACAGCACAGAACGCTTTACAAAAGGCAACGGAGGCACTCAATAAGGCAACAGAAGCGCTACAACATGCGTTAACTGGTAAGGCTTATGTGGGTAAGATTATCCTAAGTAATACGCTTGATACGATGGATAAGGTTATTGCACAATATGGAGGTAAGCGTTGGAGTCTGATTCAAGATAAATTCCTATTAGGTGGTGGTGGTGAATACGCTGTTGGAACAACTGGAGGAAATAAGAGCCATACATTAACCATTGAAGAATTACCAAGCCATAAACATGATGTAGTATTTATGCAAGGAGCCTCACCAAGAAAAGCAGGGCTATACAGAACTAGCGCAGGAAACGGAAGCGGTTTTGAAGCTGGTTCTTATGGTGAAACTGGTTCTAATCGAATTGGTGAATATACTACCTCTAACGTTGGGGGTGCTAAACCATTTGAAACATTACCTCCATATATCGCTGTATATATCTGGACTTGTCAAGAAATCTAAAAGGTGAAAGCCATGCATGCATGGCTTTTTCTATTTCTCATGGATTGAAACAAAATATCAATATTTTCATAAATTCCTAAAACTTTATACCAAAATTCACAAAAAGTACTTGCAAAGTGTGAATGGTTTGCTATAATGTAGTTGTAAAGTGAAAGGAGATAAATATATGAGACCTACAAACAGTTTTAAGAAAGTTAAACTCAACAGTAACACCTCTATCTATGTAACGTTTGATACAACGGTTTACGTAAAGAAACGTAAGCATCATTAAAGGACTATGTTGTGGTAAGTACACCGGAATTATTTAAAATTGGTGATAATATTAAAGTTAAAATGTATACCAATGAGTTACACATTACAGGTTTAAAGGATTGTGAATCATTGATAATTATGTCTAATGGTTGTGTTCACATGAAAATTAGATTATAGGAGAAATGGAAATGAAACATTATAACACATTAGAAGTCGCACTGGTAAATAACCAGTGCGACCATATCAGAATTGAAATATATAGGGATAATGAAAAGATACTGAATGAAATCAATGGATAGACTACTTCAAGAAGTACGATGTTGAATCATTAAATAGTGAAGTCTATATGCAAGAATCTGAATCAGATTATGATGATTAAAGGAGAGGGGATAAAATGCATATTAAAGTTGTTGAAAATAATTATATACATAAAATTATGTATCTAATTGAAAGTAGTGCGAGTGTACGTTATTATAAGAAACTAAAAATAGTAGATATTTCATGTAAAAAGAAAAATTATTCTATTAATAACATAGACAAAGTTATCAAAACTAAAACATTATTACTATTTATATCGAATAAGAAAATCTATCGTGCAATGAATGATATCGGTTTTATCGGTACACCTTGCTATAAAGATAATGACGCTTATATAAGAATTAACACGTATACAATGCTTAGAAAATTAAAATCAGAAAAGAAAGAGGTAATATTATTATGATTAGACATTATGAAATTAAATCTAATAGTAACATGTTAGAAATTACTTATAGTAATACACATACTAGATTATTTATTTCAATTCATGCAATTTTCTATATAAATGATGTAGAAAATACTGTGCATGCTAATGATATGATTATAGGAAATGTTTTAGATGTTAGTTACAAGCCTAATGATTGGGTAGTAATGAAAATTGAAACTATTACAAATACTATTAAAATTACAGCAAACGGAGATATTAACATTTATGCAAAAGAATTATATTAAAAACTTAGGTGTTAGCCTAGCACATGAATTTGTGTTCATCACAAAGGACTTTACAGATACCAAAATAGCACGAGTGTATGATAGTAAACGTGTTATAGTCAACGCATTTATTGATTATATCAACAATGAAGATGATGACAACATGAAGGAGATTATAAAGGGATATGGATATTTGCGTATCCTAACGGCTGACAGTACACCTATCACATTATATGGTGATATGTTCATCGTAAAGGCTAATAGAGATACTGACAATGTTGTTATTCATATTACAGAAAGCGTGAAGTTATGAAAGACTTCAAGAAAATATTATTTGTATGCATGACATTAAATATATTGATGTTCTATCTATTGTTTACTTGGAATTATGCTATATCTGTTATCAATCCTTTTGTTATGTATGTTATTGTATCATTGGTAATTATCATGAGTTATATTATCGCTAGTATCATTGTATTTATTAGTATCTTGAATGAAATTAACGAAGATGATGAATTATAATAAAGTATGCGTGCATGTGTTATATATGCGTGCATGCTTTTCTTTTACATGCATTAAACATGCATGCATGAGTGGGGAATTGTTGTATTTTACAATAAAACTAGTCTATTATCCC
>ERZ772999.1543-NODE-1543-length-13438-cov-6.863558_pt1 | contig 13438 bp, 9 predicted proteins | sample MGYA00511467_ERZ772999 | MGnify/ENA primary metagenome ERZ772999 (study PRJEB29015, sample SAMEA2738064) | human oral metagenome | biome: human oral; feature: human-associated habitat; material: saliva | place: China | collected 2218 ...
CTAACATTAGATTTACCAGTTGTTTCTATTTCATTAGAACGTTTAAATCATGTGTTAGGAACTAACCTTTCAACAGAAGATGTATTACAAGTATTTAAACAATTAGCATATCCAACAAAAGAAGAAGAAGGAGTATTCCATGTGACAGTTCCTGCTTGGAGATTTGATATTTCAATTGAAGCAGATTTAGTGGAAGAAGTAGGTCGTATTTATGGATATGATAAAATTCCTTCTACATTACCAACAACTGCAAGTACACAAGGTGGATTAAATGAGAAACAACGTTTTGTCCGTTGGACTCGTCAATTTATGCAAGGAGCTGGTTTATCACAAGCGTACTCTTATGCATTAACAACTCCTGAAAAATCTCACTGGTTTACAGTAGAAGAAAGACCAAGTATTCGTTTAGACTTACCAATGAGTGAAGAGAGAAGTGAATTAAGACAATCAATGTTACCAAGTTTATTGGAAGCATTACAATATAATGTTGCTCGTTCACAACAAAATGTTCGTTTATTTGAAGTTGGGAAAGTATTCTCCATTGGAAAAAATGGTTCTGAAGATTTCCAAGAAAGAGAAGTTATCGGAGCGGCAGTAACTGGAGAATGGGGTCATGCTTCATGGCAATCACCAGCTCAACCAGTTGATTTCTTTGCATTAAAAGGAGTATTAGAAGCTTACTTTGCAGAATTGAACTGTACTGATCGTATTCGTTTTGTTGCAACAGATGCGATTGGGCAATTACATCCAGGTCAAACAGCTTATATTTATTTAGGCGAAGAATTAGTTGGATTTATTGGAAAAATTCATCCAGTGATTCAAAAAGAATTAGATTTATCAGATACATTTGTATTTGAATTATTAGTGGAGCCTTTATTAGCAGAAGGATTACAAGAACGTGTGATTCAATCTGTACCAAAATTCCCATCTATGACACGTGATATTGCGTTATTAGTTCCTGTAACAATGGCGCATGCAACATTAGAAGCAGTCATTAAAGAACAGGCTGGCCAATATTTACAATCAATTACTTTATTTGATGTTTATAAGGGGGAGCATGTAAAAGAAGGATACCAATCACTAGCTTATTCGATTCGTTTCTTAAATAAAGAAGCTACTTTACAAGAAGAAGAAGTTAAACAAGCAATGGATCGTATCCAAACAGCTTTAGTTGCATTGGAGGATGTAACTATTCGATAATACGCTACGGAATAAAAGAGTTTCCTTGCGTAGTAAGGTCGCCAGCAGCCTCGCGAATGCGAGTCTCATGGCTAAAATTCGAGCCTTGGTCTCGAATTTTCCCTACAAAAAAGTCAGAAATTTTCTGGCTTTTTTTTTGCTTTTACTACGAAGAAAATTCTTTTATTCCTCCGCTTGTAACGTAAAAAAATTATTTTTTATTTTCTATTCGAAAGGTTATTTTATTTGAGGGGGAATTTATGATTTAAGGTCTAAAAAAGAATAAAAAGAACAAGCCAGTACTAGCTGGCTTGTTCTTTTTATTCGTATCTATTCATGTGGGATATCAATCGTTTCGTTTCTTTCCCACATTGGAATGCTACACATTACAACTAGGAAAATGAAAGCTGATTGAATCCAAAATAATGCTAAGTCGAAAATTCCGTGAACTGCAACAACGACCAAAAAGGAAACATATAATCCAAGGATTGGACGTTTTTGAGGTTGACGGCTCATTTCAATTAAACTACGAACAGGCTTAATACTAGCAATCGCCAATAATAAAGTACCGATATATCCATAACTTAAAATTGTATCAATATAAATACTATGCGCATGTTCATGATAAATAGCACCAATTCTTTGATAGCTATGCATATACGTTAATGGGCCTTCACCAAAAAATGGATTTTGTTTGAAAAGTGTAAACCCTGCATTCCAAATGGAAATACGTTCATCCATGGATGAATCTAATGTTCCCATTCGAACTCCAATATCATTTGAAAATAGGAAGAAAAGTCCAATAATAAAGACGCCAACACTTAGCCAAAATGCTCGAGAACTTTTAATCGTTGTAAATAAATAGATAATAGCTCCGCAAATAATGGCAGGGAAAGCTGTTCTATTTTGCGTAAAGTTCAATCCGAATAAATTGATAAAGCAAGCGATAATACTGATGACTTTCCATTTCCAATTTTTTGTCGTTGTGAAAAGGTAAAAACCAATCATAATACAGAAACAACAAATAATTCCGTAATAATTTGGATTAAAGAATGTTACCTCAGCACGATTTTGATGCCAAACTTGCATATTCGGTGCCAAAAATGCGTAATTAAATTTATGAACAATTTCAAAATGTTCTAAAAAGGCAAATAGAGCTGCAAATATGCTTCCCAGTAAAATGGTTTGTAACACAATATGGAAAAAATCTTGATTAATCCGTTTCTGGTAATACACGAAGAATATCGCGAACCATAAAAATAAAATGGAAGCTGCTACTCCAAGTAAATTACCACTTACTGCTGAAATAATCGTGCTATAAGCAATAAAAGTTAATAACACTGGATAATTCAGTAGTTGTCTTAAAATATGTTTCATCTTTCCAGTAAAAATTAATAGAATAAAATAAAACAAGAACAATGATAAAAACAAGTAAAACGGTAAGAAGATGCTGACAATCATTAAATAGAGTGCCAAATCTTGGTTTGGGAATCGCTTGATTTTATCAAGGATATACATTAGTTTCATAATAATTCCTTTCTAAATTTGAGAATACTCTCAAATGAATGGTATGATATCTGACTTATTTTACCATTTTTCATTGAAACTGGGAAGATTTTTAAGCAGATTATAAGGTTTCTCATAAAAATCATTGCTTTGAGCAACATAGAAGACAAAAAACAATCAATGATGATATGATAATTGTAAATAAAATCGCATAGATATTTTAAATAAAGCTGAAAGAGGGAAAAATCATGAGAGAATACGATATTATTGCAATTGGTGGAGGAAGTGGCGGTAGTGCAACGATGAATCGTGCAGCCATGTATGGAGCTAAAGCAGCTGTCATTGAGGGGAATATCATTGGGGGAACTTGTGTAAATGTTGGATGTGTTCCTAAAAAGGTAATGTGGTATGGAGCTTTAGTATCAGAAACACTAAAAAACTATGCAGCAGATTATGGATATACCATTGGAGAAACTTCATTTGATTTCAAAACTTTAAGAAAAAATCGTGAAGCTTATATTGAACGTTCACGTCAAGCATTTTCAAACAACTTTAATCGAAATGGAGTAGACTATATTGAAGGGTATGCTCGTTTCGTAGATAAAAACACAGTAGAAGTAAATGGTGAACATATTCGTGCAAAACATATTGTGATTGCGACAGGTTCATATGCTTTTATTCCAAATGTTCCAGGTAGTGAACTTGGTGGTACTTCTGATGATGTATTTGCTTGGGAAGAATTACCAGAATCTGTATCGATTATTGGTGCAGGCTATATTGCTGTTGAATTAGCAGGAGTTTTACATGCATTAGGAGTAAAAACAGATTTATTTGTTCGTAAAGGTGGTCCGTTAAGAGGATTTGATCAAGGTATCGTTGAAGTGTTAGTAGAGGAAATGAAGAAAAATGGTCAACCATTACATACACATAAAGTTCCTCAAAAATTAGAACAATTAGATAATGGAGATATTCAAATTCATTTTGAAGATGGCACTACACATACTAGCCAAAAAGTTATTTGGGCAGTAGGACGTAAAGCGAATGTTAGTCAATTAAATTTAGAAGCAGCAGGAGTTGCTTTGACAGAACGTGGATTTATTCAAGTAGATGAATATCAAAATACAACAACACCTGGTATTTATGCTTTAGGAGATGTTTCTGGTGAAAAAGAATTAACACCTGTAGCAATTAAAGCAGGTAGAACACTGGCAGAACGTTTATTCAATGGAAAAACAGATGCAAAAATGGATTATGAATTAATTCCAACTGTTGTATTCTCACACCCAGCAATTGGTTCTATTGGTTTAACACAAGAACAAGCAGAAGCAAAATATGGTGCTGAAAATATTAAAGTATATCAATCAACTTTTGCAGGAATGTATTCAGCAATTACAGTTCACCGTCAAATGACAAAATTAAAATTAATTACATTAGGTGAAGAAGAAAAAGTAATTGGTTTACACGGAATTGGTGAAGGCATTGATGAAATGATTCAAGGATTTGCAGTTGCCGTTAAAATGGGAGCAACAAAAGCAGATTTTGATGCAACAGTAGCGATTCATCCAACAGCTTCTGAAGAATTTGTAACAATGAGATAATGAGAATTTAAAGGATAAGGATACGTTTGTTTCAGCAAATGTATCCTTTTTTTATAGAAATGATTTTAGTTGAAGAATGAAGCTGCAGAGTGTATGATAAATTGTCATAAGATTTTAGGAGGAAAAGAAGTGAAAAAATACCAATTTTTAATTTTTGATTTAGATAATACAATTTTTGATTTTTGGGGAGCAGAAGATTATGCTTTATCTCGGATTAGCCAAGAAGATGGTTTAGAATGGACTCCAGAAGTTTTAGAAGTTTACCGTACAATGAATAAAGGATTATGGGAACAATATGAACAGGGAGAGATTTCTCAAACTTATTTAAATGAAGAAAGATTTGTTCGTTGGTTTGCTTATTATGGGATTCAAGTAGATGGAAGTGTTTGTGAAAAAAAATTCCGTCACTATTTAGCAGAAGCAAATACAATGATGCCAGATGCATTAGACATTATTCATGAATTGAAGAAAGACTTTGTCATGGTTGCGGCTACAAATGGAATTGAAGAAACTCAATTATTACGTTTAAAAACAGCTGGATTAGAAAATTTCTTTGAAAAATTATTTATTTCAGAAGTTGTGGGATATCGTAAGCCGAGTAAAGAATTTTTTGAGGCTGTTGTAGACCAAACAGAAGGAATGACGATTGAGAATGCCTTAATGATTGGAGATAGTTTTAAGGCGGATATTTATGGAGCAAGTCGTATTGGAATGGATACTTGTTGGTATATGGAAAATCCAGAACGACCAACTGAACCTGAGGAATTGTTGTCAGTGGAGCCAATATATCAGATTGGGCATTTATCCGAACTGTATAAGATAGTTTTTTAATGGATTTTGCATAGTAGCATGAGGACGCAAGCAGCCACCTTTGGTGTCTCATTGCTAAAAGTTGAGCCTAGGGTCTCAACTTTTCCTGTGATAAAATCTGCAGTTGCAGTTTTTATCACTACTGCTACTATGAAAATCCTTGGGTTCGGTCATATATGAGAGGACGTTCAGGATGTTAATAGATTTATCTATAGAAGCATAGATTATTTGGGAGTGGATAGGAATGGATCATATTGAATTATATGTAAGTAATTTACAACAGTCAAAATTATTCTATTCAAACTTTTTAGTTCAATTAGGTTTTGAATTATTTCAAGAATGGGAAGAAGGATTTTCTTATAAAAAAGGGCAGTTTTATATCGTATTTGTTCAAGTAAAGGAAAAATATCAATCTGCTAACTACCATCGTTGTCATGTAGGATTAAATCATTTGGCATTTTCTTGCTCTGATAAAACGATTATCACAAAAATTAGAGAACAATTCATAGAAGAGAATGTAGAGTTATTATATGATGATAAATTTCCATTTGCTGGTGGAAAAAATCACTATGCATTATATTTTGAAGATCCTGATAGAATAAAAGTGGAGATTGTCTATCGTTAGTAATATAGTTTTTAATGGATTTTACATAGTAGCATGAGGACGGCAGCAGCCCTGCGGTCTCATGCCTAAAAGTTGAGCCTAGGGTCTTAACTTTTCCTGTGATAAAATCTGTAGTTTCAGATTTTATCACTAGTGCTACTATGAAAATCCTTTAGGTTCTGTCATATATTTTGGGACGTTTAGGATATTATTGGATTTATCTATAGTAGCAGGAAGACGTAAGCAGCCACCTTTGGTGTCTCATTGCTGTTGCTACTATGAAAATTCTTGTATCGGTTTTCTAATAGAATCCGTCAAAATAAAAAATAAAAGGGATGAAATTGTGGTTTCATCCCTTTTCTATATTTTATGCGGCCGGCGGGACTTGAACCCGCACAGGTATACACCCACTGCCCCCTCAAGACAGCGCGTCTGCCATTCCGCCACGACCGCTCAATGTATGTAATGGTATCAAAGTTTTCTGTAGAATGCAAGTGTTAAAAATTGCTGGATTTTGATGACTTAGAAGTAGAATCCATTACTAAACTTCCACGACAGCGACCACAACGAAATTTATTAGTATCGATCTTTCTCATACGCTGAAAAGTTGCTCCACAAGATTGACAAGAATAAACATATCGAAAAGGTTCCATACGTTTCACAAAACGGTGCCCACCAACTTGTTGTAACAGCATTTTAAAATCTCTATCTTGATGTCGATAGCCTTTTCCTTCTTGATGTAAGTGATAATGACATAATTCATGTTTAATAACACCGATTAAGACTTCTTTTCCAAGAATATTTTCAACTTTAGGATTAATTTCAATATTGCCTGTTTTCAAAATATAACGTCCACCGCTTGATTTTAGTCGAGCATTGTTTGTAATCTGATGTCGGAATTCTTTATTAAAGAATTTGTTTGAAATTTCTTGGCATAATTGTTGTAAAGCTAATTCGTCCATTTACATTCATTCCTTATATTTTCATGCTTTCATTGTAATATAAGAAGTGAAGTTATTGCAATACATTGACGTTCTTCTCTTATAAGAGTAAAATGACAAACGGAAGATTTTAAAGACCTGGAGGAAAATGTGTGAAAATAGTAATTGTTGGTGGAGGAAAGGTCGGCGAAGTACTTTGCCGTGAACTAACTTCAGAAGCAAATGATATTGTTTTAATTGATAAGAATCCTGTCATTGTAGAAAGAATGATGAATAAATTTGATATCATGGGGATTGTCGGAAACGGCGCAAGTTATGATATCCAACAAGAAGCGGGAGTTGCGAATGCAGATATTTTTCTAGCTGTATCTGAAATGGATGAAATTAATATTATCGCAGCCATTTTAGCTAAAAAAATTGGAGCAGAATATACGGTAGCACGTGTTAGAAATCCTGAGTATTCTCAACAGTTGAATTTTGTTCGAGAAAGTTTAGGGATTTCATTATTAATTAATCCAGAATTATCAGCAGCACGAGATATTTTTAAAATTTTTAAATATCCATCTGCGTTAAGTGTAGAAAGTTTTGCCAGCAATCGAGTAAGTTTAATTGAGTTGGAAATTCATGACCATTCACCATTAATTGGATTAAGCTTGAAAGACTTCAGAAATCGATTTGGGACTATTTTAGTGTGTGCGATTCAACGTGATTCAGAAGTATTTATTCCAAGTGGGGATTCTTTTATTCAAAAAGGTGACCGTATCCATATTACTGGAGCATATGAAGACATCTCTACCTTCTTAAAAATTACGAATTATATTACGAAACAAGTCCGTTCAAGTTTAATAGTTGGTGGAGGAAAAATTGCGTATTACTTATTAGATATGCTTAAAACGACTAAGATTCATCCAAAAGTTATTGAAGTCAATGAAGAACGTGCGAAATTTTTAAGTGAACAATTCCCAAACGCTACAATTATTCAGGCAGATGGAACGGATCATGATGTATTAGAAGAAGAGATGTTAACAAACTATGATGCTTTTGTTTCATTAACAGGAATTGATGAAGAAAACTTAATTTTATCAGTATATGCAAAACACCGTGGTGTTCGAAAAGTCATTACTAAAATGAGCCGTACCGGCATTTTAAAAGTATTGAAAAATGTTGACCCACAATCGATTATTACGCCAAAACAAATTGTTGCCAATGAAATTGTTCAATTTGTACGTGCTCGTGCGAATACAAAAGGTTCAAATGTTGAAGCTTTATATCGTGTAGCCGATAATCAAGTAGAAGCATTACAATTCCGTATTGAAAGAAATAGTCGTGTTTGTGGAATTCCACTCTCTAAATTAAAAACAAAATCAAACTTATTAATTGCTTTTATTGTTCGTGGGGAAAAATTAATTTATCCGGATGGAAATGACCAATTAGAACCACATGATAGAGTAATCGTCGTAACAACTCAGAAAAACTTCGATGATATCATCGATATTTTGGAATAGGAGTTGATGATTTTGCAAAGAAGAACAGTATGTTATTTGGTAGGAAAAATCCTACAAGTTGAAGCTTTATTATTATTACTACCATTAATCGTTAGTTTGATTTATCGAGAAAGTTTACATCAACTGCTTAGTTATGCTGGAACGATTGCTTTAGTAGTTGTTATTGGGACAGTTTGTACGCTAGCAAAACCTAAAAATATGAAAATTATGCCACGAGATGGAATTGTAACGGTAGCTTTAAGTTGGATATTATTATCATTTTTCGGTGGGTTACCATTTGTATTTGCAGGAGAAATTCCAAATTTAGCAGATGCATTTTTTGAAACAGCAAGTGGTTTTACAACAACTGGTTCTAGTATTTTAAGTGATTTATCTATTTTAGGATATTCTTCCTTATTTTGGCGTAGTTTTACCCACTTAGTAGGAGGAATGGGAGTATTAGTATTTGCATTAGCTATTTTACCAAGTACGGGATCTGATTCTGTTCAGTTAATGCGTGCAGAAGTTCCAGGACCTGTTTTTGGAAAATTAGTCTCTAAACTAGCAAAGACTGCCCGTATTTTATATGCGATTTATTTAGTAATGACAGCTATATTAGTCATTATTTTAATGCTTGTTAAAGTTCCATTATTTGATGCCTTATTATTATCATTTGGAACTGCTGGAACAGGTGGATTCTCTATTAACAATGCAGGATTTGCCATTTATCAAAATCCTGAGATAGTTGAATGGATTATTGGTGTTGGAATGATGCTCTTTGGAGTGAACTTTAACTTATATTATTTCCTATTATTAGGATCGATTCGAGAAGTATTAACGGATGAGGAAGGTCGTTCATATCTTGGGATTATCGCGTTTGCGTCAGTGGCAATTTTTGCTTCATTAAGCATCGTACAATCTCAGTTAGATGTTCCGTTTAGAAGTGTATTTTTTACGGTTTCTTCTATTATTACAACAACAGGGTATTCTACAGCTGATTTTGGTCTGTGGGGAGTATTTCCACAAGTAGTCTTATTATTATTAATGTTTATAGGTGGGTGTGCAGGTTCTACAGCCGGAGGAATTAAAGTTTCTCGTGTAGTCATTTATGTCAAAAATTCCATTGCTGAAATTAAGAAAATGGGGCAACCACGTCGAGTGATTATGTCGAAGTTTAATGGCAAAGTAGTCGACGATAAAATGTCAAGTGGAATTGCGAACTATTTATTAGTATATGTGGCAGTATTTTTAGTATTATTAATTTCTGTTTCTATTGAAGCACCTGACTTTCTTACAGCATTTTCAAGTGTTGCAGCGACCTTTAATAATATTGGACCTGGATTAGGAGAAGTGGGACCAACAAGTAATTTCTCTATGTATTCTGATTTTAATACGATTTTATTATCTCTTGGAATGATTGCTGGACGTTTAGAAATTTATCCAATGATTTTATTATTCTCTACCACTTCATTAGGAGCGTTTTTCATTTCTGAAAAATAGGAGGAATCTTTTTGGATCAATTCGTAAAAGGTAGAATTTATACTTTAATCGGTGCAATTGCGTGGGGATTATCTGGAGCCTGTGGTCAATATTTAATGAATGATTCAGCAGTTTCTCCTATTTATTTAACGGCACTGCGAATGATGATTGCCGGTTTAGTTTTAACTCTTTTTGCATTTTTGAAACAGCCAAAGCAATTTCAAGAAGTAGTGAAATCTCTCAAAACAATGGGAAGCATGTTATTTTTTGGGATTTTTGGATTAATGTTATGTCAATTGACGTATTTATTTGCGATTCATTCATCTAATGCTGGAACAGCGACTGTACTGCAATATACTTGTCCGATTTTAATTGTCATTTATGTGAGTTTAAAAGAGAAGATAGTTCCAACTGTAATGGAATTTGTTGCGATAGTTTTTGCGTTAGTAGGTACGTTTGTTATTGCGACTCATGGGAATCCATTTAACTTATCCCTTAGTCCTGCAGGCTTGTTTTGGGGAATTATTTCCGCATTTGCTTATGCATTATATACCTTATTACCAGGAAAATTAATTCAGCAATGGGGAAGTTTAATGGTAACTGGTTTAGGATTATTGTCTGGTGGCATTCTATTTTATATTGGAAGTGCTAGTTGGCAATATACGATTCAATGGAAACCTTACACTTTCATTGCCTTTATTGGAATTATTGGAATTGGAACGATTTTTGCATATACATTGTATTTAGAAGGAGTTTCACTTATTGGACCTGTTCAAGGAAGTTTATTGGCTTCAGCAGAACCAATTTCCTCGGTATTCTTTTCGATGATATTATTAGGAGAAGTGTTCCAAGAATTTGATATGGTGGGAATCATACTCATTTTAATAGCAGTTTATCTCATTACGATGAAAGAACAAATACAAGAACAACATATGAGAATAGAAAAATAAAATGAACCTCTGCGAGATGATGTCGCAGAGGTTTTTATATTATGAACAAAAATAAAGTATTATACAAAGATTTTGTGAATACCTTTTTGAAAACGTTTATTGAAAATCGTGAACGATATATAAAATCGTTTAACTTTCTACAAAAGAATCTGTCTATATTTTCAAGACATTTTAAAAGAAATGGGGAGTTTAAATACGTTTATGTATATAAAATAACGCATAAATGAATTTTTGTATATAATAACAGGACGTTTGAAAACTGTGAAAATAAAAATTTATTTGAAAATTTAATGAAATAAAAATTTTTTAAATAAAATTACTTGACTGGTGATTGTGAATTTAATATAATCTTAATCGTAAGGTTAAAAAATATGTAAAGGAGAATGTTAAATGGGTAAAAACAATCAACAAAAACCTATTAAACAATATCAAAAATTTGGTATTCGTAAATTCACTCAAGGTGTAGCGAGTGTAATGATCGCTAGTGGAATGTTCTTCATGGCAGGTGGAGTAGCATCTGCAAATGAAGTAGCAGCACAAACAGAAACTACAACACAAAAGGTAGTAGAAGAAACTGCTCCTAAAAAAGCAGAAGAAAAGCAAGAAACAAAACAAGAAGAAAAAACAGTTCAATTAGATAAAACTCAATTAGAGAACTATATTAAAGAAATTACTTCTAATATTGAAGCAGGCAAATATGCTTCTAAAACTGAAGAAAGTGTAGCTACTTTAAAATCTGAATTATCATCAGCACAAGCTACATTATCAAGTGCAAAAACACAAGAAGAGTTAACAAAAGCTTATCAACAATTAGTAATGACAGTTAACTCAAAATTAAAAAATAAACCAGTAGAAAAGAAAGAAACACCAGCAACAGAAGATACAACAAATGGAAAACCAACTGTAGGTAAAGCTGCAGAGAATACGGAACCGGTTTCTGAAACAAATTCTATTGCTAACACTGGTAAAAATGACCAACGTAATGGTAAAGAAATTGAAGAAAAAGGTTCTACTTTGCGTTCTGCAAATGAAGGATATACAGCTTCCTCTACAGAACTAAGAAAAGAAAATGGTGAATTTCTTGGATCTACAGGTAAATCTTACAAAGTACTAGATAGTAACAACAACTATAAAATTTATGTTCATGGATATCAATCTGAGAATACTGAGGTACCTGCGTCTAATAGTGGACAAGCTGGGGTTAGTGGACGTACAGACATTCCTTTATCAAAAACAGAAGCTCAAAAACTTGGACGTGAAGCAGAATTATGGAAAGGCAAAATACGTGCTACAGGAAAAACTAATGGGAATACAACATGGGGAGCAGGAGGTGCCTATGAGTATCTAGCCACAGAAATCTATGGTTATACTTTTGAACAAGGAAATCACTATGTTTATCTTACAGATGTAATGAAAAGATTTAGTTTATCTGATGAGGCTAAAGCGGCAGGGTATAGCATTACAAACATAGAACTTACAAATATGGTTCCTGGTACTGCGTATAATGCAAATTCAGATACAGTAGAAGGATATGTGGCATCAAAACTTCAAAATGGTGTTTATGACATGCGTTACATAGTTACTGTTACTAAACCAGATGGATCAACTCAACCGATTGATTTTCGTAACCTAACAGCAGGTTGGGTTGGATGGCAAGATTCATCTGCACCACTTATTCAAGGTTCATCTAAGCTAGTTACAATTGGGGATAATGTTAGCCATGATATTAAATATATTGATAATGATGGTATGACTAGAGATGATCGAGCAAATTATACTCGAAATGGTGAAAGGGTAAAAGCAGGATCAAAAACATCCGCAGCAAATGACAAAGAAGCATCTTTCACTGCAGTAGATGGAACTAAACTTACTTCAGAATACAGTAATAAAACTCAAAATGCACCACAAACAGTAACGGCGCACACGGCTGTAAACGGTAATTATACGGGAAGTGAAACGTCTATAAATGATGTCGTACCAGGATTAAACTATAATCCACAGACAGGGTTGATTACAGGAACAGCAAGTGAAGCTGGTATTTTCACAGCGGCTGTTTATGCGAAAGATTATAACAATACAACCAATGCAACAAATATGGATTGGAATATGTATGGTCAAGAAGCTCATGAAAATATTACAATCGCAGTAGCACCTAAGATTACAGTTAAGAATGTTGAAGCTTATGCAACAAATGTACCTGTGACAATTTCAAATGGGGCTAACAAAGCGGAAATTACAATGCCAGATGGAACAGTTACAAAACTTGTAGCTAAAAACGGAAACTGGGTTGTAGCTGCAGGTACTACAAATACAGCAGTCCAAGAAGGATCGGTACTAGCACCAGTTGCAACTTCAGGAGAATCAACTATTAACTTAACAGTAACTCCAGAATCTACAAAATATGTTGGTGTTGATAGTATTGCGGCTAAAGCAACAACTGATAAGGTAAAAGCGAATATTCAACGTGAATTTGCTATGGTAAATGACGCAGCAGGAAACACATACAAAGCAATGTTTAACCGAGCGACAGGTAAATATTCATTACCGACTGAAAAAGCTTATGAATTAACAGACAATGGTAATGGTACATCAACTCTTATTGAGCGTCGTGTTTATACAGATGCCCAAGCAAATGGTGATGTTAAATTCGTTGTTTATGAATTTGAACGTACATGGAATACAACATCTTCAGCGTCAACCTTAGTGGACAAGATTGCAGAAATTCGTAAAAATGGTGAGGTAACTGCAGTAGGTAATGTTACACGTACAGAGACTCTAGTTAAAAAAGATAACACATCTTCAGAACAAGGTATGGTAGTTACAGTAAGTTATGACTCAGTAACAAACCAATGGACATCTTCTGACGGTACAGCAGTAACAGCTAAAG
>ERZ772999.1546-NODE-1546-length-13416-cov-4.564179_pt1 | contig 13416 bp, 10 predicted proteins | sample MGYA00511467_ERZ772999 | MGnify/ENA primary metagenome ERZ772999 (study PRJEB29015, sample SAMEA2738064) | human oral metagenome | biome: human oral; feature: human-associated habitat; material: saliva | place: China | collected 2218 ...
CTGTCAAATGCTGGATATTATCCGCTAAAATCATATCTGTAAAGATAAACTTCGACGGTAGATTCAGACTGCGAAAAATACCCGCACGATAAGCTTGGGCATATTCAACACCACTGCTGGCCCAACCAATTCCTAAATTTATATTGTAAATTGTCATATTGTCCCCTTTTTATGGAAAATAAGTTATAATTTCCCCATCAGGCGAAATGTCTACTCGACTCAATAGAAGATTTCGAACCATATCCTTCTTGACCTGCTTTTTCATCTCTTCAAAGCCATTGTAAGCTTCTTGATAATACTCAACGATAGGATTCTTTTGAGCAGCTGATTGGCCACCAATCGCTAGACTCAATTGTTGAAGGTAGTCTACCTGCTCTACCCAGTTATCATCTATTGCTTTTAGCAATGCTAAGCGCTGAAAATGAGAAAAGAGATCAAGTGTTTCCAGAAGCGTTCGTTTTTCTTGTAAACTCTTTTGAACTGTTATCTCCAGAACTCGTTTAACAGCATCCTTATCCGTCATATCCAACTCTCGCGGAACTGCATGATAAAGAAAACTGATATTTTTAACGATAAAATGATACAGTTCTTCTCTACTTTCAAAGGATTCTTCTGACAAGCTTTTTCTTACGAACTCATCTAGAACATCTACCACAAAACCATCAAGATCCTCAGTCCCATCAATCAAGCGATTTCTTTGACTATAGACCATCTCTCTTTGGATATTCATGCTCTCAGCATACTCTAAAGTTTGACTTCTTGATGATCTAGCAGTGCTATCGCTTGCCTTCTGCGCTTTTTCTACTAATTTTCGATAGCGTCTTCCTTCTAGGGGTTCAGGGCTTATCTGTTGGTTTACTGTATAATCCTTATACATCTTATGCACCCAAGGAGGACCAAACTTCTTGATAACATCGTCTTCCAGAGATACAAAAAATTTTGATAAACCAGGATCTCCCTGTCGACCAGAACGTCCTCTAATCTGTAAATCAATGCGTTTACTCTCCATCCGTTCGGTACCAATGACAACTAGTCCACCAAGTTCAGCAACTCCTGGGCCAAGCTTAATATCAGTCCCACGACCAGCCATAGATGTCGCAACTGTTACAGCTCCCATGCGACCCGACTCTGCAATCATCTGAGCTTCACGCGCCGCATTATGGGCATTTAAAACGTTATGAGCAATTCCTTCCCGTAACAATAGGGAGGAGTAGAGTTCAGACATTTCTACAGATCCAACAAAAATCAATAAAGGATTACCCTTTTCATGATAATATTTAATCTCAGCAAGTGAAGCATACACTTTTTCAGGTAGTGTAACATAGAGATTATCTGGATAATCAATTCGCTGATTCTTACGATTAGTTGGAATTCGAATGACTGACATACCATAAGTTTCTAGAAACTCTTTCTCTGCAACCTTTCCAGTCCCAGTCATCCCAGAAATTTTTTTAAACTTCTTGAATAAGCTTTGGTAGGTAATCGAAGCCATTGCCCGAGTTTCTTCTGACAAGGGAACATGTTCCTTTTCTTCAATGGCTTGGTGCAAGCCCCCCTGAAGCTTGGTCATTTCTAATAAACGACCCGTGCTTTGATCTACTAAAACAAGTTCCTCACCTTTTTCACCATTACGAATGATGTAGTCTTTATCCCTTTTAAATAAGGTATGAGCTCGTAGAGCAAAGATTAAGTGTCTTGCTAGTACGCTATGCTCTTCGGAATAGAGATTATCAATACCTAAAAAACTCTCCGCAGTTTTAGCGCCCTTAGTAGTGAGCCATACTTCTTTTTTTTCTTCTTTAAAGATATAGTCTTGGCCCTCAACTAGAGTTGTCATCAAAGTGTCAATAATTTCATAGAAATTAGATTGTACTCTGGGTGAGCCTGAAATAACAAGTGGTATTTGAGCACTGTCTAGCAAGACTGCATCAACTTCATCTATGATGACAAAGTTAAATTCTGGCATATATTTTTTATCCTCACTGGAAGCTAGATTATCAAGCAAATAGTCAAAACCAAGACCACTGTTGGTGGTATAAACCACATCTGCACTATAAACTTCCCTCTTATCCTCAGCTGTCAACTCTTCATCATCGTCTTCAGAAAAAGGAATACGGATTGTTAGTCCTAAGAACTTGTAGACTTGCCCCATCTCTTCTGCATCGCGCTTGGCAAGATAATCGTTGGTCGTCACCAACATAACACCCTGACCCGTTAAGGCATTAAGATAAATCGGCATCGTAGCTGTCAGAGTTTTACCTTCACCTGTATTCATCTCAGCAACATTCCCTTGGTGGATGACAATCCCACCCATGACTTGTACATCATAGGGGAACATCCCCAAGATTCGTTTATCAGCCTCTCTGACAACCGCAAAAGCCTCTACTAGAATATCATCTAAGCTTTCTCCAGCAGTTAATCTCTTTTTAAATTCTTGTGTTTTACCTGCTAATTCATCATCTGTTAGCGAGGCCATCTCTTCTTTTTTTAGATTGATTTGATGCAAGATTTTTTTCACCTTGCTCAATTGTCTGTTGTTATTCCACATCTTGTTTAGAATAATCCTCTTCTATTGAAAATGAATGAAAGTCAACTGATTGAAGACCTGCGCTCAACAGCTGTACTTTGTAATGATAGGCCTCTTCTGGATAGGTAAAGGTGAAATCAAAATCTTTTTCAATCACTTGATCGACCTGCTTATTATAACGATCCATAAAAATGAGTCTAAAATATAAACCATTTTGAGGTTGAACAGTCATCTGACTAACCAAACGGTAACGATGGCCCCTTTTTAAAAGAGGTAAGGTTGGGGTTAAGCGATTTCCCTGAAAATTAAAACTTGAGGTCCACTCATGAATCATAGTACCAGAATTCACCATACTATTTTCAAAATAAACATGATCACGTGAATGGTAGATAACGACTGACCCATATAAAAAGCTATTCTCTGCTAAAACTCCAAAGCTGGCCCCTCTAAATTCTCCCCAATAAATTTCTTTATTCCGTTTGATAATCATTAAAACTTTCTCCCAAAATTTTGCTCTAATACTATCTTATAAAAATTCATAAACCATGTTGTACTTGTAGTACTATCATCGTTATGGCGACCCGAAGTACCTTTTACCATGATGTGAGCCCCCGAATGATAAAGGGCCTCTACTAATCCCTCAAAAGCGCGTGGATCATAATCTTCCTCTTTCATATATGAGAGTCCAAAAATTGTTTGGCTAAAATCTGCTTTTTTAAAGGCAGTCCAAAAGCGGTCATCCAGTGCTCTCATGGCATCTATGCTAGCATCCCCCTTAGAATGATGACGTAAGATATCAAAAGCAGTCGGGAAAAGTCCAGGTGCTTCGAGTCTACCTCTTTCAGCTATCAAGCCAAGATTGGTTAAGGGTTTAGCAACTATAACTGCTCGGGGTTCAAAAAAAGAGCTATAATACATAGAACCATAGGTCCCCATAGACATCCCTGAAAGGATTAATTCCTTATTTGAAAATCCTAACAAATCTAAATACTCTTGGATCACATTTCGAATCCCATTTTCAAGGTATTCATCGCCTAAATAGAAGGCTCCACCATCTATCCGAGGATCAGAAAATAAGATAAAAGGGGCTCCCAAATATTTCATAATACCGAAACCTTCAAACCCTTCTGCTCGTCGATAACCAGAAAAGTAGATATTTAAAGGTGGCTTAAAGTCTCCTGGATAGAAGAAGTAATTGATTTCCTCACGCTTATCATTATGAATAATGCCACCACCAAGAACATACTTACCAAATTGGTAGCGCGTTAAACGCTGGTGAAGAGCTCCTATTTTCAGACGTCCTGCACCTCTAGCTTCTAAAGAAACGCTGATAAATGAAGAAAAATCATCATCCAGTATTAGGGCAGACTTCATATCTTCAACTGTGAAAACTCGTTCTTTGACAAAATTAGCAGTAGAGGCATCTTGAATATTTCTAACAATGAGGCGAATGTCACAAGTTAAATCTTTCTCATATTCTAGCCAGAGCTCAACTGGATTAAAATCACTAGCTCGGATATTATACTTCCAGCTGATTAAGGGGCGGAAGTCGTCACCGTACTTCCCTAATAGTTCTAAATTTTCATAACCATTATAACGAACCTGCCCCGTAAAAGCAGGATTGACAATCATATCAATCGCAACTAACTTATCCCCATACTGACCTCTAAACAAGGCCTTAGATAAAAGTCGTAAAAGTTCTGCTGGATTTGAAAAATCTGTTGATTGAGCACAAGTTTTTTTCAAAAAATCTTGAACATCTTCTGATTGAGGTTCAGCTGTATCGGGATAGAAAATAGTATAAGGAGTCACCATTCTCATCAAAGGAAGTAAATCAGATAGATGCTCAGGATTTTCAACTAAAACAGCTGAAAAAGTCTTTAATCCTTCCATTTTCATGACCTTCCTTATGGCAGTCGTTGATCCTGGCCAAAAGAAATGCCAATCCATATTTTCAGGAAGTTCATAGTCATGGCTCCAATTTTTAGTTCCTATCTGCAAAATCTGTAATTTATGACTCACTATTTGCCTCCTCTAACCATTTTTCCCACTTATCTATAAATTGATCACCTGTATTTTGTCGAATCTTATCAATTGAGTAAATTAAGGCTTGATTCCAATATTCCAAGGTATCTAAAAAGTAGTGTCCCGCTTTACTAAACTCTGATAAATCCGATAAGATATAACCATTTTGTAAATGGGTAACATATTCTGACTCTGAAAAATTGATTTGAGGAATTCCTGCGCTAATCCCTGCAATCTGAGTATAAATATTAGCGACTGGATTTAAATCAACAATTAAACGAGTATACTCTAACTCTCGAATCAAGCCCATCTCATCATTTAGATTGATAATCTTAAAGCGATAATCATCTCTAGTATTTTCCTCTAATGTATTTTCCGCATCAGATAGCACAGAATCCTTTAATAGATCCCTCGGGTTAAGACGCTCCATAATCAGCACATCGAGTTGATTTTGCAAAGCTTCTATTTGATAACCTTCTGCATTGAATACTGAAAAAACAACCTCCGTCAAAGGATTTTTCGAGACAAAATGTAAGATTTCATACAAAACTTTTGGATCTTGTTGCATCTGTACATCTAATTGGACATAAATTTTTGATTCCTTTAATCGTTGACTAACTCCTAATTTCAAACGCGTATCAAAAGAAGGTAAATGATGCATTTTTGAAGCAAATTTGGGATAAGTCTCTTGTAATCGCTCAAGAAAATCTTTCCGATCACTAATCAAAAATCTGGACTTCTCCACTACCTGACGATGATCTTGTAAATTATCTGCTTGATTTCTTTCAATAAAGAAACTTATAATTTTAGGAGCCTCTTCTGGCAATCTTTCTAACAATTGATTTTGAAACTTGGTGTTAGCTGCTAAAACAAATGAATCTCCAACCTCATAGTCTTGATTTAAAAATTTTGTTAAGAATTCCCAGATAACCTCATCTATACTTTCGTAAGTTAACTTTCCAAAACGGTAGCCTACTGCTGGATTTACCTTTACAATTGGCTGTTCTCCTTGCAAATTTTCCCTTAATTGCCACTGACCTTTGGCGTTGTAATAATAACGAGTAGCTGGTCTTTGATCCCTATACTCTACAAGACTAGACAAAAAACCACGATCATCAAAATAGCAAATAAAATCAACTTGGTTATCTTTAAAATACGTGATGTAGCTGATAAATCCTTCTGAACCATATTCAATTTCAGCATAGAGTGCTCCCTTTTGCTTGACTACAATTAAGAAAGGAGTGTAGATAAAGTCACAGTCTTCATCCCATGTTAAATCTTTTAACTGTAAGGGATGCATCTCCTCATGTTCAATGTTTTGAATAGCATCGAAAACAGAGAAAACTTCCGACTCCAATAAATCTTGTCTATGTAGTAAGTAGCGTAGATGAGGATGATAGGTCAACCATAGTATCTTAGATTCTAGTTCTTGGCGTTTAAAAATTCGAATTTGGTGCAACACATCATCAAATTCTAAGCGATAAGGTGTTCGATACCAAGGTACAATACTTGCCTGCCAAGATTGATTGTTATTTTCTAAAAAAGGGATGAAATAATACATATATCCTCCTCACAATTATGAATCAATTTCTAAGAGTGGTCTATAATTCTCATTTAATGTCAAAGCATCAATTTCTTCCTTGATATTAAACACCATGCCATTAAAAATAAAGAATAATCCTGGAAGCATCGTTAGTTGCATATAGCGCGGATCATATAATACAATCAACATTGGTAATCCTGCCATCAGAACAGTATAAGTAGAGCCAATTACTGCAAAACGCAAGATCAGCCAATTGATATAACGACTTGTTTCTTCTCCTGGATATATATTATAGATATACTCCCCAGATTTTTTCATCTTCTCAGCAATTTCTTCCCCATTCATATTAATAAAAGAGAAAGCAAGTCCCAATATAAACAGTACCACAATATAGGTATACAGCCAGACCGGTCGTCCAATTGCAAATTGGCCTATCCAATCCTGTATCCAGGAAGCATTTGGAAAAATAACTTGGAGTAACATTAGAAAATACTGCGGGATAGATACCAAGGACATGGCGTACATAAAAGGCATCCCTCCTGCAGGATTTAACTGAATATCCAAATAAGAATAGCGTTTAAAACGATTGTGAATCGTAATCTTATTCACTAAAATACGGTAGCGTGCCCTTTGCATGATAACAGATATATATATAAAAGCAAGAGAAAGTATAAGCAATAGTACGACAAATAACGGGCTACCCTGTAATTCTTTAATGCTATTGACTATATTTTGTAGCATACTAGCTACCATACTAGACATCAAGATAACTAGGGAGCCCCCTACACCAAACAAAGAATTCAGATCCGATAACCAGACTAAGAAAAAAGTTCCCGCAATCAAGAGTAAAACGTTCAAAGTCAATACTAACCCATAATTCACCCCTGACTGAATTGGGAGATTTAGGGTAATGGCTAACGATTGGATCAAAGCTATGACAAAAGTTAAGATCATTTTTCTTCGATCTTGAACTTCAATTGGCAAACTCCCCAATCCAAGTTTTTTAGACATACTAAACATTTGCCATAAAATCATAGCCGACATCCATGGAGACAGTCCAACAGAAAATAAGGAAAGACTCCGAAGATTTCCACCTGTGATAGCAGTTGAAAAGGCCAAGAATGCTGTAGTTCCGCCCAAAAAATTTGTATCATTTACGTTTACAAAGGGAAGTGTCAATCTACTACCTAAAACGTAAATAAATAAGAAAGAAATCGTCCACATGACTCTTTTAACGACGACCGATGTCAATTTTTTCTTCAAATTTTTCTCCTACTTTATTTAACCAATGAAATGTTCTAATAAAAATGGCTAAATCTATAAATAAATCTTTTGCCAATAATGATATTCCCTCATCCTAATGGATGAGGGCAGTCCATAACGATCATGCTCTAGATATCCAAAACTTGCATCACTGCATCAATCAATAGTTTTTTTGTAAAGTAGCCTTGTTTCAAGGCATAACTAACTTTATATACATTTTCAACCATGTATTGATAAGCTTCTGCTGTCGTTTCCTCTACTAGACGATTGGCCTCTTCCAAACTATCCACTACATAACCTAAGCCTTTTTCCCTTATGAAACTGGCATTTGAGAGATAGGATGGCACTACTACTGGAATTCCAGCAGCAAGATAAGTGCTAACTTTATGAGAGATATTCAAGCGATAGTAGTCTGCCTCATCCACTGGATTTTCACTGGTTCCCCATACTAAGCCAAAGGCTCCCTCTGACAAAGCAAGAAGCAACTCTGTATCGGTTTTCCAACCTTTAAGGGAAACTGTTGGGTTACGATTCTCTTGATTAGATTCTGAGAAAATATCGAGAGGGGTTGAGTAAGCCCAGTTGGATAAGTGCTCAAAACGCTCCACACTACCCGCAAAAGATAGTTTTTTCTGAAAAGCAGGTTGTCTCAAAGGATAGTCATGAACATGGTCCCACAGGCCCTGAATAATAATTTGTTGAACTGTCAGTCCTTCCTGAATGAGCCGTTCCTTCATTTGTTCCGATGGAACAACTACTAGATCCGATTGGTTGTACATCTCAATGTACTCAGGCATCAAGTAATAATTTGATGGGAACATAAGGGGTGGAACATCATGAATGAAGGTAATAATTTTCGTATTTAAAATCTTACATTTCCTAATGAAATTTTGATCGTACTCCCTACCATTCCATGATGGAGATTGATAAACGACAATATCACCGTAACCCACTCGAGCCATGACACCATCTAAACGACTATTCAACTCACCTTGACTATCACTATAAATATCGTAAAAGTAAAAGCCAAGCTCGTGAAAGTCTAACTTTCTTGCAATTTTAACGGTTTCATTCTGGGCGATCAAAGCTGTACTCTGACCAGACATACCGTAAATATTTGTAATATTTATCTTCATAATCCTATTTAAATCCTTACGACAACTTACTTATTATAAATTTCATCCTCAACTAGCTGAATTTCTTGATCAAAATTATGCTCTGCGGTATGCTTGTGTGAGAATTTTACTTTTGAAGTTGCTCCCATCTTAAACCACTCATATTCGGAATCAATATGACCTAAATCAATCGCTTATATACCTTTTTTGCTTAAATGATAAGCTAAAACCTTGGCTGTAGGACCAAGCATCAAGAATACTACTTTACCATCGGCCTGCTTATCTATCGCTTCTTGAATTAACTGAACTTTACTGTAGGCATTTCTAGAAGGGAAGATAATACGTTCAACCGACTGAGCATTATCAAAAAGGTCATTACCAACTCCTGAACGTGAGTTTTCACCTTCGACGATCAAGATATCTCGTTTATCCCAAAGTTTCTTTAATTTTTCAAAGTGAGCCACTGAAGCAGACTTATCTTTGAGGTCCATATAAGGACGAGATATAAAAGTCGAACCATAGAAAGGTACTGCACCCCAATAATGGGACAAGAGAAAACCCCTCTTATGCGAACAGTTTTCTGTAATCTACAGGAGACTGGTCATTTAACTTCTGTTGAATTCTAGTTTCATTATAAAATATGATGTAATTTTTGACAATATCTGTTATACTATCTTTGGTTAAGTTTCTCCACTTATGGAGATAGAAGGTTTCAGACTTGAGAACAGAGTGGAACCATTCGATACAGGCATTATCTGCTGGTGTTCCTTTTCGGGACATGGAGCGGGTGATGCCTTTTTCTGTACAAGCCTGATAGTAGGCTTTTGAGGTGTAGACAGATCCCTGGTCGCTGTGTAAAAGTGCTCCTTGAGGTAGCTCAAGTTGATGAAGTGTGTCGAGCACAAAGTCCGTATCTTGACACTCGGAAATGCTATAAGCTACTATTTCACGATTATAGAGATCCATGATCGAAGATAGATAAAGTCTGCAGTTTCCAAAGTAGAGGTAGGTGATGTCTGTGACAAGCTTCTCCATAGGCTTGTCTGCCTGAAAATCACGATCCAGCTTATTGTCTGTTACATGGTAAGGCTTCCCTAATTTAGGTCCCTTCTTGGGACGGACACGGCAAAGGCAGCCCTTTTCCTTCATAATACGATAGACCTTCTTGCGATTAACGACGAGGTTATAAACTTTCTTTAGTAAGCGAGTGATGGTTCGATAGCCGTAAATAAAGTGATTATCCACACAGAGTTGTTCGATTTTATCTGCTATTTCGTCTCTTTTCTGAGAATTCTTACACTCCTGTTTCCAGCGATAAAAGGTTGAGCGTTTGACGCCGAAACACTCTAAAATAATAGATACAGGGCACGTTTTCTTATATTCTTCCACTAGCTTGATAAGACTTACTTTGTCAATTTTCTTATCAAGCTCTGATACTTTTTTAGTAATTCTACCTGCAAACGTAACTGTTCCACTTCAGATAACTGCTTCATCCCTTTACCATAAGTATATTGTTTCCCCACAGGTTGGTGGAAACGGTACAATTCATCATTCTGATACCAACGCCACCAGGTCTTGACCTGACTAGCATTTTTGATACCGAGGGTATCCATGATAACCTTATTTGATTTACCTGCCTTCTTCATTTCGATACAGGCTAGCTTAGTTTCTACTGAATATGCTTTTTTGACCATAACAAAACACTCCTGTTTCTAGTTTACCAGATTTCAACAGGAGTGTTTTCTTGTGTCTCATTTTTGGGGGCTAGTGCCAGTTGTTGTCCGTGTTTATCTTTTAGATCCAAGACAACAATCAAAAAGTTCGGATGGTACTTTGGAGACTGTTGGTTATATGCTTCTTGCAGAAACCAAGTAAATTAAACCAGGTAATATTAATACAGAAGATTTGGTTGTCCAGAAGACACCGTTGTACACGATTCCTTTTACTGATAAAAATGGAGTAAATTATCCAAATAGTAAGGAAATTCCATTTGGCTTCCAAACAGCTCGTGACAATATTCCTAAAATAACAGTCTTTATACCATTATTAGGATATTATATATGGCATCTTTCTCCAAATTCACAGTTTGTAAACAGAAATTACAGCATAGGTGCGAACGTTGACTTGCTTAATCTTAATGGTTTAATGCTATATACGGAAACAGTTTGATACTATGAAAAAGTAGATCTAGTAACCTACGCCCTTGAAGTAAGTAAAGTCCTTGAAAGACGTACTTTAAAATGATGGTGATTTTAGCTTCACCCTCAAACAAGAAGGTGGAACACATTAAGAAACTGTTACCAACAAAAATGGTAAGGCAACCTTTAGTGAACTAACAATCGAAAAATCAGGTATGTATACTTATAAGATTACGGAAGTTGTTGGTTTGGATAAAGACGTCGACTATGATGGTATGGAGGTTACTCTTACAGTCACTGTTAAACAAAACGATCAACATGAATTAGAAGTTGAAGCAGTCTATACATCAACAGGTGATCATGCTGAAGGAGAGAATGACGAAGTCTTCAACAACCATGTTGTAGAATCAGTTAATATTAAATTTGACTTCACTGAGAAAAAAGTTGGACGTGAGCTTAAAGATGGAGAATTCAAATTCGTTCTTAAAGATACAAACGGACAAGAAGTTGAAACTATAACGAACAAAGCAGACAGAACTGTAACATTTACAGAATTATCATTCGACAACTCTAAAGTGGGTATTCACACTTATACTGTAGAAGAAGTGATCCCTGCAGCGAAAGAAGCTGGAATGGTATACGATACTATGAAAGCTACTATTACTGTAGAAGTTGCTAAGAACGGTCATACTCTGACAACTGTAACAAATGTATCATCAACAGGTGGGGTAGATGCGAACGGTAACGCTACTGATGGAACTGAGGATAAAGAGTTCAACAACAAGATCACTCCTCCAGAAACGCCTGTATTCCAACCAGAAAAATTCGTCCTTAACAAAGAAAAATTTGATATTACTGGTTCAAAACTCGTTGACGATGATCATGAGTTGACAGATGAGTATACAGAAACAAATGCTAACCCATATGTTGATGATACAAACAACAATGAAGCAGAAAACATCAATACGAAAACTGTTGAACGCGGTGATAAATTAGTTTACCAAGTATGGTTGGACACTAAGAATTTCACTGACAAGAACAACATCCAATCTGTAGGTATCTCTGATACATACGAAGCAAATAAATTGACTGTTAACGCTACTGACATCAAGGCTTATGACAGCGTAACTGGTGAAGATGTAACATCTAAATTTGATATTACAGTAGCTAACGGAGTCATTACAGCTACATCTAAAGCTTCTATGAACAAATCTTTAGGTGATGCAGAAAATACTCAAGTTATTGATACTACTAAATTTGCATTTGGACGTTACTACAAATTTGATATTCCAGCTACAGTTAAAGCTGATGTACCTGGTGGAGTAGACATCGAAAACAAAGCGAACCAAATCGTTCACGTTTACAACCCAGTAAGCAAATCTGTAGAAACTCCAGAAAAACCAACTCAAAAACGTGTGAACAGTGTGCCAATCACTGTAGAATTCAACTTCACGAAACGTTTGGAAGGTCGTGAGCTTAAAGCGAACGAATTTAGCTTCGTACTGAAAGATTCAACTGGCAAAGAAATTCAAACGGTTAAGAATGATGCGGAAGGAAACGTTAAGTTCTCAGCACTTAAATTCAAAAAAGGTGAAGAAGGAGCTCACAAATATACTGTTGAAGAGGTAGCAGGAACAGACACAACTGTAACATATGATACTATGAAAGCAGAAGTAACTGTAACAGTATCACACGATGGAACAGCGAAAGCATTGGTTGCTAACGTAACTGAACCAGCTGACAAAGAGTTCAACAATACAGTAACTCCTCCAACAGAACCTAAGTTCCAACCAGAGAAGTATGTGTTGAATGAAGAGAAATACTCAATCACTGAAAACAAACTTCTTGATGATGATGCTGAGTTGACTGATAAATATGGTGAAACAAATACAAACCCATATGTAGATGGAACTTCAAACAACGAAGCAGAAAACATCAATACCAAAACTGTTAACCGCGGAGATAAGATCTACTACCAAGTATGGTTGGATACAACTAAATTCTCATCAACTAACAAAGAAAACGTTCAATCAGTAGGAATCACTGATGACTTCGATGAAACAAAAGTTGATGTAGATGCTTCAACAATCAAAGCATACGACTCAGTAACTGGTGACGATGTAACAAACAAATTCGACATTAAAGTTGAAAATGGTGTGATGACTGCAACTCTTAAAGCTGGCTTCACGAAGTCATTGGGTGACGCAGAAAATACTCAAATCATTGACACAACAAAATTTGCATTTGAACGTTACTACAAATTTGATATCCCAGCAACTGTTAAAGCAGACGTTGCAGGTGGCGTAGACATCGAAAACACTGCGGCTCAAGTAGTGAACTACTACAATCCAGTAAGCAAGAAAGTTGAAAAACCAAGCAAACCAACTGAGAAACGTGTAAACTCTGTACCAATCTCAGTTGAATTTAACTTCACGAAACGTCTAGAAGGACGTGAATTGAAAGCGAACGAATTCAGCTTCGTATTGAAAGACTCAACTGGTAAAGAAGTTGAATCTGTAACCAACGACAAAGATGGTAATGTGAAGTTCTCAGCTCTTACATTCAAGAAGGGCCAAGAAGGCGTACACAACTACACTGTTGAAGAGGTTGCAGGAACTGATGCTACTGTGACATACGACACAATGAAAGCAACTGTAACCATCACAGTTTCACACAATGGTACAGCTAAAGCTTTAGTAGCTAAACTTGGAGACATCGCTGATAAAGAGTTCAACAACCGTGTAACTCCACCAGAAGAACCTAAGTTCCAACCAGAGAAATACGTTGTTTCTGAAGAGAAATTCG
>ERZ772999.1551-NODE-1551-length-13403-cov-3.260713_pt1 | contig 13403 bp, 9 predicted proteins | sample MGYA00511467_ERZ772999 | MGnify/ENA primary metagenome ERZ772999 (study PRJEB29015, sample SAMEA2738064) | human oral metagenome | biome: human oral; feature: human-associated habitat; material: saliva | place: China | collected 2218 ...
TAGTTTCTTGCTTGTGACGATGGATGTGCTGTAGTTAAGATGCGATATACTTGTTCAGGATACATCTGGTTGATCTTATAGATCGCCTCATCTTTATCCTCATCGAATACACGTAATACTGCACCTGCACCACTGTTGTAAGCAGAAATCATTGCAAAACGTTTAGAGGTAGGGTTCGTAATACCATCTAAATATTGATTTTGCAGAATCCATAAGTAAGAGACACCTGCATCAATGTTATTTGCAGGATCATAAAGGTAACGTGCAGATGGTTGTCCACCTTTACCTTTCATCGCAAACACATCGCGACCTGCAGTGCTTGGTACCACTTGCATTAAGCCGATTGCATTCGCATAACTGATCGCATACGGGTTGAAGCTGGATTCTGTTTGCATAATACCTAAAATCAAGCTTTCATCAATGCCATAGCGTTCTGCAGCTTTACGGACTAATGGAATATATTTTTGTGCACGCACTTCAACGTGGTTTGCAATCATTGAGATCACCACAAATTGCACAGTGTTGCCATTTTGTAAGCGGCGAGTTTGTAATTTATTTTGGATTAAATAAGTCGCAAAGTTACTTGCAATCACTTGGTTAGCAATTTGCTGACCATTGTTATCCACAACCTGACCTAATAAGAAAGGACGCGTACTAATTGGCACATCGCCAGAAGCAAATAAGTCGATCCCTTTCGCATCAGAACCCATCAATAAAGTATGGACAATCGCATTGTGTAAGCGATTAAGATCTTGTTGAGTTTCAACAATAATCGTACCTTCGTCAAAGCTTACGTGGCTACGCGTATAGAAAGAGTCCGTGTATTTCACGTAGTCTTTACGACTCGCCACTAAAAGCTCATTCACCCCCCAAATACGATCGATATTATGGGAGAATTGACCAGTTAAAATATCTAAACCTTGCGTGTCTTTTGAAAACACTTCGTCATAATTAATGCCACGTCGATGGGTTGGCGAGTCACTACAAGCATATAAAAGCGGAAGTAGCGCCAATAATAAATACTTTTTCATAATCTTTTGTTATTTAGATGGGGGAACGTAACCTTCAATATGCACATCTTTGCCCTCAAATAAGAAATTCACCATTTCTTCTTCTAATAATTTACGATGTTCGGCATTCATCATATTGAGTTTTTTCTCGTTCACTAACATGGTTTGCTTTTTGATCCATTCACCCCATGCTTGTTTACTAATTGAATTAAAAATACGTTTACCTAATTCACCGGGATACAGTTGAAAATCCAACCCTTCCGCATCTTGTTTCAAATATTCGCAAAAAACGGTTCTAGCCATAATAATTCCTTACAAATTGCGTTAATAAATTTTTCACAGGCTGAGCTAACCCGATCTGTTCAGGTGACGTTGGATCATACCAATATTTGACCGCACTTAATAGACCAGATTGAGATTCTTTTCCTTTTTCTGACAATTTTTTCCAATCTGAACGATCGCTCTCTTCAGATTTTCGATCGACTTCAACATAAATAGGATGAATGTCTAAGTGAAAATGACTAAATGTATGACGGAAAGTCACCCATTCTTGATATTCGCTAATCCCTTGTTCGTTCAGAAAATTCAGCAATGTTTGTTTATCATCAAACTGAGGGAAACAATACAATCCGCCCCATAAGCCTTTGCTTTCACGCTGTTCTAACCAGACTTTTCCTTGATAAGATAAAATCAAAAAATAGCTTTGTTTTTCCAGCAAGGATTTTTTCGGTTTCTTTCCAGGGAATTCCGTCCACTTTTCAAGTTTATTGGCTAAGCAATCCTTACTCAGAGGACAAAGATCGCATTTAGGTTTTGTTCGAGTGCAAATAGCCGAACCGATATCCATCATCGCTTGATTAAATTCAGCCACTCGCGTTGTTGGTGTAACCTGTTCGCTCAACTGCCATAATTGATTTTCGACTTTCTTCTCACCAGGCCATCCTTCTACAGCAAAATAACGAGAAAGGACGCGTTTCACATTACCATCTAAAATCGGATAAGGTTGATTTTGCACGGAAGATAAGATTGCGCCTGCCGTTGATCGTCCCACGCCTGTTAATGCCCAAACTTGCTCAAATTGTGTAGGAAATTCGCCTTGATATTCATCTCTAATGGTTTGAGCGGCTTGATGTAAATTTCTTGCACGTGCGTAATAACCGAGCCCCGTCCACAAATGTAACACTTCATCTTGTGATGCATTAGCAAGTGCGGTCACATTGGGAAAGGTTTTAATGAAACGTTCAAAATAAGGAATGACCGTGGAAACTTGAGTCTGTTGTAACATCACTTCGGAAAGCCAAACACCATAAAGGGTTTTATTTTGCTGCCAAGGCAAATTTTTACGCCCAAACTTTTCATACCATTGTAAAACAGAATGGGCAAAAGGGGCATCAACAGAGGATTGAGCTAACATAACTTTCCTAAAGTGCGGTTAAAATAAGCAAAAATTTTGCGATGATTTTATCACTAAAGCACACCACTTGATCAATTTGATTTTTTCAGTATAATTCGCAGTCTATTTGGTGCCGGATTGTCGGCGATTATTAACTCACGCGGTGTAAGTGGAAAGCATTTATAGCGGCGTGGCTTCAATTTGAGGTTTTCTATGAAACAAGGTATTCATCCAGAATATAAAGAGATCACTGCAACTTGTTCTTGCGGTAACGTGATCAAAACTCGTTCAACTTTAGGCAAAGACATCAACCTTGATGTGTGCGGTAGCTGCCACCCATTCTACACTGGTAAACAACGTGTTGTTGATACTGGTGGTCGTGTTGAACGCTTTAACAGCCGTTTCAAAATCCCAGGTACAAAATAATTTGAATCTGTGTGAAGAACCCTGCCTATGCGGGGTTTTTTATTATCTGAAATTCACTATTTTCCGAATTCAATCAATAAAAAAGTGCGGTCAAAATCGACCGCACTTTTTTCTATCATGTCTAAACACTCAATTAAAATGAATATTTAACTGTTGCATAATAGGCACGACCAGGTTCGTTGTAAGTATGGGCATTGTAATTTGTACTGCTTGATGAACGATAAATGCGTTTATCAAATAAGTTACTTACGCCAACACGAATGCTGATTGTATCTTTCCAATTGTAACCTGCGCTTAATCCCCAAACTGCATAGCCACCAATATCTTCTGAGCCAGCAAGCTGATTAACGTACTTGTCGTTACCATTTTCCATACGGTTTTCCGGATTTTTACGGGATTTTTGTTTACCGTATTGCGTATAAGTTAACATTGCATCCAAACTATCTGTAATTTGATAACTTAAGCTTGAATTCAAGGTATATTTTGGCACGATAGAAAGCGGGTTACCTGTATCTTTATTTTTGGTTTTATGCATATAAGTGAAGTTATTCACCCAGTTTAATTTATCTTGGATTAATGGTAATGTCAGATTACCTTCAAAACCTTCAATCACTGCGCGGTTTGCATTACCCCATTTATACACATAGTTACCTAAGTTGGTTAAACCGATAAATTCACCATCAGACACGATTTTGTTACGATAGTCATTACGGAAGTAAGCTACAGAAGCTAGAAGTCCGTCTTTATCATATTCAATTCCGATTTCTTTATTCCAGCTGGTTTCTGGTTTAATGTCGCTATTACCTTGGAAATAACAAGTTTTATTATTTGGTACATTCGTTGGACAACCTTGACCTAAGGTAAATAGCAAGTAATTTGGGTTAGTTTGATAAAGGTTCGGTGCTTTATAAGCTCTTGCAATCCCACCTTTAATTCTCCAATCATCGTTGAGACTCTGTAAGAAGTTTAATCCACCACTTACGTTAGAACCAGAATAACTGTTGTAATCATAACGTAAAGATGGCGTTAGGATGGTAGATTGGGTTGCTGAAATATTATCTTCAACAAATACTGCCCATTCAGTTTGACTGCTATGACCACCTCGTACATTTGAGATACCGCTTGGTAGGCGTTCTTTCAGATCATAAAGCACCTTCCCTGTCTTTTTATCTCGTCGTCCACCAAGTAACTGTGTCATAGAAGCGTCATCATCTAAACTGCTATGTGCACCTTCAAAACCAACTGTCAGCATATGATCTACGCCCAAGGTAAATGGGATATAGAATTCAGAACTAAAACGCGTATTTTTAAGAATAGAATCGCTAAAGGCTGATGTACTCGAATAACTGCCTTCTGGACCACCTGCTAAATATTCTGGTAAACGGCTGTTTTTAGTTTTATCAAAAGTAATATAGGTTTTATTGTCAAAATGATCGAATTTACCTTCATAGGTTAAAGCATAGTTCTGACGATATAAACGAGCAGTTTCAGCTTTGCTTCCTGCCAACGTTTTGGTTTCAGGATAGTTTTTATTATTGTAAAGCCCTGATGAGCTATTTTGTGTATCACCGTTATAAATATTACCTTGGCGACTAAAACCAGAATCCAAGGTTAATTTATTTTTCTCATTGATATTCCACACTAAACGGCCATTAATATCTTTATTACGTACGCCTTCACGACCAGCAATCGCAGGATCGCCATTAATACCGACTTCATCCGCTTGTGTTTTGTTCCAGTTACCATATAAACGGAATTGCAATACATCTTTAATTAACGCACCGCTTAGATTAAAACCGACACGGTTCGTTGCGCCTTCATCGCTGTCTTCTGGTTGATTGGTGTAATAGCTTAAGCTACCGTGTAAATCATTGGTAACAGGTTTAGTGATAATATTAACCACCCCACCCATTGCACCTGAGCCATAGCGTGCCGCTGAAGGACCACGCAATACTTCAATTTTTTCAATCGCTTCAACTGGCACCCAGTTACTGTCGCCACGAGAGTTACGTTCACCACGCACACCATAACGTTCTGCATTACGAGAGGTGACTGGTTTACCATCCACTAAAATCAATGTATTTTCTGGTCCCATACCACGAATATCAATTTGACGTTTATTTCCGCGTTGTCCTGTAGATGAGTTACCCGTCAAATTCACACCTGGCATGGTACGTAATACTTCAGAAACATCATTTGTCGCTGGGCGTTTTTCTAAATCTTTTGCTGTCACAAGAGAAGAACCAAGTGATTGTTTTACCTGATTTTCTGCTGTAACTTTAATTTCCTCTAGTTTCTCTTCGCCATAAGAATAGCTTGAAAAAAGCGCGATGGTTAATGTGCTTAATGCGAAGAATGATGTTGTTTTTAAATGATTGCCTTTATACATTGAATGCTCTCCTGGCATATGTGAAATAAATAATACCCGAGAATTCTAGTACAATATAATTTGAGTGTAAACAACAATTCTTATCATTATTATTCAAATTAAATGAACAAAATACCTAAATTTTGACCGCACTTTCTTGCAATCCCAATAAATTCGAGTATTATTCACGGTTCGCCAATTTGGCGGATTTATTTCTCATGTCGGGTTCCCTACCCCCGATTAACCAACTAAAAAGGTCTTAAAATGAAAATTAATACTCCGATCTTCAATGATCAACAAAAACGTTTTGCTTTAATTTTATTAAGCTTATTTCACATCTTCATCATCACAGCCAGTAACTATTTCGTTCAAATCCCATTTGAAATCAATTTAAAATTGACCGCACTTGGTTTTGCTGATGATTTCTCATTCCACAGCACATGGGGCACACTCACTTTCCCATTCATTTTCTTAGCCACTGATTTAACGGTACGTGTATTTGGGGCGAAAGAAGCTCGCTGGATCATCTTTATCGTGATGCTCCCCGCACTTATCGTGAGTTACATTGTGTCTGTTGTTTTTTCTGATGGACAATATCAAGGCTTAGGTGCATTAAGTGAATTCAATATGTTTGTTTTCCGTATTGCATTTGCGAGTTTCTGTGCTTATGTTTTCGGTCAATTATTAGATGTGTTAGTATTCAACCGCTTACGCCAATTAAAAACTTGGTGGATTGCTCCGAGCAGCTCAATGACATTTGGTTCCCTTGCGGATACCTTTATGTTCTTTTGTGTCGCGTTTTATAAAAGTAGCGAGCCATTTATGGCAGAACATTGGTTTAGCCTTGGATTCGTCGATTACTTATTTAAATTATTTGTCGGTATTGTCTTGTTTGTTCCCGCTTATGGTGTGGTACTCAGCATGATTTTACGTAAACTTCAATCTCTCGCAAGCTCTCGCCAGTTTGCTTAACTTAAGGAAATAAAATGACCGAAACACTTTCTCTTAGAGCCAAAATAGAACAAAGCCCAATGGGGGCTTATCAATGGATGATTGTGGTGATGGCTGCCATTATGAATTTACTTGACGGCTTCGATGTATTAGCCCTTGCCTTCACCGCAACAGCCATTCGTGGCGAATTTGGCCTCACGGGGATTGAGTTAGGTTATTTATTAAGTGCCGGCTTATTTGGTATGACCGCAGGCTCACTTTTCCTTGCACCACTTGCAGATAAAATTGGTCGCCGTCCATTGTTATTAATGGCCGTATCACTCTCCGCTATCGGGATGTTAGGTTCGGCGTTTATCTCACAATATCAATGGCTCGGTTTCTGGCGCGTTATCACTGGTCTTGGTGTCGGCGGTATTTTAGTGGGTACAAACGTAATCACCAGCGAATATTCCTCTCGCAAATGGCGTAGCTTTGCGATCAGTGTCTATGCTGCAGGTTTTGGTATCGGTGCGGTATTAGGTGGTATGTTCGCCGTGATGTTGCAAGGTGAATATGGCTGGCGTTCCGTGTTTTTAGCGGGAGCTATATTGACTGGTTTACTTTTAGTGGTTTTATTTATTTGGTTACCGGAATCCATTGATTTCCTCACCTCCAAACAACCTAAAAATGCAGAAGTGCGGTTAAATTTAATCGCAAAAAAAATTGGTTTAGCCGGTGATTGGAAACTTCCTTCAAAAGTAGAAAAAGTTAAAACTAAATTGCCTATTAGCCAATTATTTAGCGAAAAATACTTACACTCCACTCTGTTAATTTGGACGGCTTTCTTTGCGATCATGTTCAGCTTCTATTTTATTAGCTCATGGACGCCTGCGTTATTAAAAGAAGCAGGCATGACGACAGAGCAAAGTGTAAGCGTAGGGATGATGATCTCATTAGGGGGCACTTGTGGCGCCTTAATCTATGGCTTACTGGCTAGCCGTTGGACAGCACGAGGCGTGTTGATTTTATTCACCGTATTATCTTCCGCTGCAATCATTACCTTTATCTTATCCTCGTCCGTTTTATGGATTGCAATGGTATTCGGTATTTTAGTTGGTGCGCTCATGAATGGCTGTATCAGCGGTCTTTATACCCTAAATCCACTTACTTATGATGCCGATATTCGTAGCACCGGTGTGGGCTGGTCGATTGGTATCGGTCGTATTGGTGCGATTCTTGCCCCTACGATTGCGGGTCAATTATTAGATATGGGCTGGGACAAACAGAGTTTATATGTTGGCGTTGGCTTCGTTATGCTGATCTCAACAGTCGCTCTCTTTTTCTTAAAAAGCCGCTCAGAAATTAAAGCATAATCTTAAAAAATATAGCAAAAGGCGTGATAAACACGCCTTTTTTATTGGCTTAATAAAATGCTCATCCCTCGCCTTCAGATAAGAAAGATTCTCAGGTTATTTTATGTAACATTTTCTTCTAAAAATCCTTTGTTATCCATCTTGAATTTCAACGCATTATGGTGTTAAATCAGCACACATTATAAGGTTATAAAAATATAAAAATAAGTTGTAGGAATTTATGTGCCAATTACTCGGAATGAACTGCAATACGCCGACGGATATTGTCTTTTCTTTTGAAGGTTTCCGTCGTCGTGCTGGTCTTACCGACTGCCATTCAGATGGCTTCGGTATCGCTTTCTTTGAAGGTCGTGGTGTGCGTATTTTTCGCGATAACCACGCAGCATCACAATCCCCTATTGCGGATTGTGTAAAACAATACAAAATTAAATCGCTCAATGTGATTGCTCATATTCGTAAAGCAACGCAAGGCGGTGTCACCATTGAAAACACCCATCCTTTTATTCGTGAAATTTGGGGACAAAACTGGGTGTTTGCTCACAACGGTAATTTAAAAGACTTACCGGATATGTCTGAAAGTTTCTGCCAGCCTATTGGCTCAACTGATTCAGAAACGGCATTTTGTTACATGGCGGAATATTTGAAAAATCGCTTCCGTCGTAAACCGTCTGAAATGGAAATTTTTGAAGCCATTCAAGACATTACCAAAGAGCTCTCACAAAAAGGCACCTTTAACTTCATTCTTTCAAACGGAGAATGGATGATTGCCCACTGTTCAACCAATTTGCATTACTTAACACGTAAAGCGCCTTTTGGTAAAGCGCACCGAATTGATGATGATGGCGTCATCGATTTTAATGATTACGCAAAAGATGGCGACAAAGTCACGATCATTACGACTTTCCCTCTCACCAAGGATGAACCTTGGGTCAAAATGGAACATGGCGGGTTTGTTTTTTTCAAAGAAGGAGACAAAATTGCTGAGGTCGTCGGTGTGGCTAAAGAAATGGAAGATGATGGTACATTAGGCAATCGTGCTGCAGCCTAATAACAAATCACAATAAAAAGTGCGGTCAAAAACATCAGAGATTTTGACCGCACTTTTTTTATCTGCAATTAACGCATTGTGACAAATTCTTCTGAACCTGTTGGGTGAATTGCCACCGTATTATCAAAGTCTGCTTTAGTTGCACCCATTTTGATTGCCACAGCAAAACCTTGAATCATTTCATCCACACCGAAACCAATGCCGTGTAAGCCCACGATTTTCTCTTCTTTGCCGACACACACTAATTTCATGCGGCAAGGTTGGCGATGTTCAGTGACAGCGGTGTACATTGCCGTGAAAGAGGATTTATACACTTTCACATTTTCTTCACCATATTGCTCAATCGCTTGTGGTTCAGTTAAACCCACCGTACCAATTGGCGGATGGCTGAATACGACAGTTGGTACAAGATTGTAATCCAAATGCTCATTTGGTTTGTTATTGAATAAACGCTCAGACAAACGACGACCTGCCGCCACGGCAACTGGTGTTAATTCAATACCACCTTCGATAATATCACCTACCGCATAAATGCCTGGTACGTTTGTATTTTGGTATTTATCAACAATAATTTGTCCGCGTGAATTGGTTTTCACGCCTGTTACTTCAAGATTAATCACATCAGTAGCAGGTTCACGACCAATCGCCCAAATTAACGTATCCACTGTGGTTTCACGACCATCTTGTAATTTCAAGGTAAGCGAACCATCCGCATTTTTCACGACTTCTTCAGGCAACGCTTTGGTATGTAATTGGATACCATCTTGTGCTAACACTTCAACTAAGGTTTCGACAATTAATGGATCTTGATTACGCAGTGGAGCATGTTGGCGCACAAATAAATGGGTTTCACTGCCTAAGCTATTTAAAACACCCGCTAATTCAACGGCAATATACCCTGCGCCTACTACTGCGACACGTTTTGGTAATTCATTTAAAGCAAATACACCATTTGAATCAATTCCGTATTCTGCACCTTTTACTGCAGGAATACTTGGGCGACCACCTGTCGCAATTAAAATATGATCTGCTGTCAATAATTCTGTTGAACCATCTGCATAGCTCACTTCAATCGTTTTCGCATCTTTAAAACGCGCAAAACCATTAAACACATCCACGTTATTTTTCGCTAATACATTATTGTAAGAGGTATGAATACGACCGATGTAAGCTTGACGACTTTCGACTAATTTCGCGTAATCAAACTTTTTCACTTCTACATCAAAACCATAAGCAGGCGCATAACTATTAATGGCTTCTGCAACTTGTGCGCCATAGAACATCACTTTTTTCGGTACACAACCTACGTTCACACAAGTACCACCGAGATGTTTTGCTTCGATAATCGCACATTTTTTGCCATAACTTGCCGCACGGTTAACTGAGGCAATTCCGCCAGAACCGCCACCGATTGCAATATAATCATAGTGTTTAGTCATTTTCATTACCCTTTTTTACTCATTGGAATTTTGCTCTATTGTGCCTAAAACTGAACGAGAAAGCTATAAATTGATGTGATTGGAATTGTCTATATGCAAGGAAAAAGTGCGGTCATTTTTTACATAATTTTCAGCAAAAAAGATGTATTTTCGTTATAATATCTCCCTACTCTAAAGAGGGATAAACTTGAATTAATATTAAAACATAAGAGATAGAAAAATGCCTAAAAGAACCGATAAAAAAACAATTTGCTGGAATGCTATCGTAAAAAATGAGTCTGCTATCATCGAACGCTGTATGAGTTCCATGGTTGGTCAAATTGATTATTGGGTTGTGGTGGACACTGGTTCAACTGATGGCACCCAACAAATCATCAAAGAGTTTATGGCAAAACATAAAATCCCAGGTGAATTATTTGAACGACCTTGGGTTAATTTTTCTCACAACCGTAGCGAAGCATTAGAATTGGCAGAAAACAAAGCCGATTATATTTTCTTATGTGATGCCGATATGACATTAGAAGTGCTCGATCCAGAATGGAAATCGCAATTACAAGGCGATCCTGCGTACTCCGTCATTCAAAAAAATAGCACCTTAAGATATTCCAATATTCGTCTAGTGAATGGTCGACTAACCGGCCGTCAGCGTTACCGTTATTGGGGGGCAACTCATGAATACTGTGATTCCATTGAAGGAAGTAACAATCCTACTTTATTAACTGGTATTGAACTTCCAGATTTTACTGATGGTGGTTCAAAAGGTGATAAATACGAACGTGATGCTAAACTGTTAATGGCTGAAATCAAAAAATTGAAAGCCCTCGAAAAAGCAAGTGATGCGAAAAAACAAAAAGCGATGGAAGAAGGTCTATGGGATCGTAAAGAAGAATTAATCCGACGTTGTACATTCTATTTAGCACAAACATGGAGAGACTCTGATCAACCTAAAAAAGCATTAGATACCTACAAAAAACGTATTGCTCTTGGTGGCTGGGTTGAGGAAGTTTACTATTCACTACTACAAGTTGCAAAACTAAAAGCACAATTAAATTATCCATTAGATGAAGTACAGCAGGCGTTTCTTGCTGCTTATGAGTATCGCCCACAGCGTGCTGAAAGTTTATATTTCTTAGCGCGCTATTTACGCCTTAATAATCGTATAAAATTGGCCTATATCTATGCAATGGCAGCTATAAGTATTCCGCTTAGTACTGATAAACTGTTTGTGAACTACCCTATTTACGAATGGAAAGCTAAAGATGAGTTGGCAGTAAGCGCCTATTGGGTTAAAAATTATCATATCTGTTATGCGCTCTGTGTTGAATTATTAGAAAATCCAACAATTCCAGAACAAGATAAACAACGTATTCAAAAAAATCTAGCATTTGCAAAAGAACATCTCTAGAAAACATCGTATAAAATATTGTTAATTAGAATAATTCATGCACATATAATGTTATATGTGCGTGAATTTTTCTATTTATATATGTTTATTTTTAATATAAAAAACCCAGCCGAAGCTGGGTTTTTATCTATCTTAATGGAAAGTTAAATTACCATTGGTAACCTACACCCACAGAGCCACCTACGTCGCCTTGGGTATTTGCGTTACCTTGAAGTTTGAAGATAACTTTACCATTATCGCTTGAGCGTGAGTAACCTACTGCTACAGCGCTTTCACCTTTGAAAGTACCTGCAGAAGCGGCAACCATTGATTTACCTGGGATGTAAACTTGTGGTAAACCTGCTGCTGCGTTAGCACCTGCGATACCGCCGCGAGCTTCTTTGCCCACTTTATTGATGCGTTTATGTACATCACCAATTGATTGTTTCAATTGAGATACGTTAACCGCATCAGTATCTTTAGTACCCGCTTTCACATTGTGAATTTGGTTGCCACCCATGTCAATGTTACCACCTTTATTAACTGTTAAGTCATTTGTGGTTACACTATTATGGTCAACATTATCTGTTGTTGAGATAAGGATATTGCCGTTATCTTGCTCAATCGCAATATTTTTACCTGCAGCATAATTAATTGTTTTACCGCCAGTAATATGCGTTGTCTTCGGTGCACTATCTTTATTCGCAACTTTATTGCCTGCATTAGATGTAGAAACATTAAAGTTGGTTGAACCATTAGGTGTTGCAACTAGTTTACCTTGATTGTTCACGGTAATTGTATCGTTATCTACGTCAACAGTTACTTTGTAGTTAGTTGTACCATTTGCATTAACGGTTGGTGTAACAGTGATACCTTTATTTGGATCAGTGCTTACGCTTGCTTGCGTATTGTTTGCGCTGATGGTGTAAACACCTTTGTTATCCTTGTTCACGACTACATTATCGCCTTGTTTAATATCAGTTACATTAGCAACTAATTTATTATTGCCGTCGATATGTAAACCGTCACCTGCATTTACATCATAACTAACTTTGCTTACACCATTTGCTTCAGCAGTAACGTTAGAGCTTGTTGCTTTACCGTTTACAAAGTTAACTTGGTTACCTGCAGTAACATTGTGTTTAACTGCGCCTGCATTATCTGCAACTTTCCAGTAAGCAGCATTGATTGCATTAGCTACATCAATTGCAGTCACTAAACCTTTATTACCTGCGGTATTAGCATCTGGAACTGTAATCTTACCAGTGTTAGTGATATTAGATAACGCTGTAGTGTTTACGTCTACTTTGTAAACTTTACCATTTGGATCATTTGGTTTTGACACTAAGGTTACATTGCTTTGGTTACCAGAAATCACTTCAGTCGTGTTAGCTTTTAATTGGTTCAAGTTCACTGCATCAGTGTCTTCTGTACCAGCTTTCACATTATGAACTTGGTTACCACCCATATCCACCTTACCGTTTGGTTTAACAGTAAAGTTAGTTGTTGTGGTATTTCCTGCTGTTACATTGTTGTGAGTTACATCATTAGTTGTTGAGATAGTAAAGATTGGGTTACCTTCAGCATTAACAGTTTGGTTAACTGCTACATTTTTACCTGAAGTAATCGTTACAGTTGAACCTGGTTTCACTTTAGCAGTTTTACCACCATTGGTATCTTCTACAACGTTATCAACATGGTTGCCAGTAGTAATATTGAATGAAGCATTGTTGATTGCATTCACAACAGTGGTTGCGTTCACTAAGCTATCACCATTACCTTTAGGATCAACACTTACAGTACCATTATCGTTCACTTTAGTTGTAGTCGTATTAGCTGACACAACGAAACGATCACGACCATCTTTACTTGCGTTAGCCTTCACTTCAACTTTAGTTGTATTCTCGTTACCAGAAACTACATCAACATGTTTGTCTGGACCAGTATCACCTTTTTCACCTTTGTCGCCTTTGTCACCTTTAGCACCTGTTGCGCCTGTGTCACCTTTAGCACCTGTTGCGCCTGTGTCACC
>ERZ772999.1554-NODE-1554-length-13370-cov-3.347202_pt1 | contig 13370 bp, 10 predicted proteins | sample MGYA00511467_ERZ772999 | MGnify/ENA primary metagenome ERZ772999 (study PRJEB29015, sample SAMEA2738064) | human oral metagenome | biome: human oral; feature: human-associated habitat; material: saliva | place: China | collected 2218 ...
AATGGTATTATGAAGATTTTTCGGACCCGGAGGCAGTATCCGGCAGCTCCACCAACTAAAAATGAAAGTAAGGGACCTGAAAGAATAGGCCCCATTTTTTATGCAAGAAAAAAAGAAAAGTGAAAAATAAGTGTCCTGCTAAAACAAAAATTAACCATGATTTTTTGTGGAAAAGTGAGTGAAAAATTATAAAAAATTTATACATGAAATGTATTGACATAAGCTTTTTAGTACGATATTATAGAGGTAGCTTCTGAATAAAATTATTATTCAGAGGTTCAAAAACAAAAATAGCCAAAATAACTCCACACTCTACGGATTAAGTCAGTTTTCCTCGCAGTTTAGCTGACTTAATCCAACTAAGATAAAAACTAATCAACGTCAAATAAAAACTGAAATTATTCAAAGCGGCCAAAAAAAGGCCGCATTTTTTGTATGCAAGGCTAGTTCTTTATAGAAAGTTGGAAATGCATAATATAATGATATTTTTATGTTGCAGCGCTTCGGCGTAGGGATGTTTTGTTTGATGAAGTTTTGGTGCAACGATACTTTGCGTGGTGAAGTTTTTCATGCAGCATGGTTTTGGGTGGTAAGATTTTTCGTACGGCATTATTTTTGCGCGGTAAGGTTTTTGCTCAACGATGTTTTGCGTAGTGAGGCTTTTTGTGTGGCATGGTTGCGTGGTGAGGTTTTTCATGTGGTATGGTTTGGCAGGGCAGAGATTGACGTGTAAAAAAATGAGACAGCGGATCGTAGAGTGAAAAATAAACGGCAAAAACTACACATATATTGTATATTTTACAACATATGTAATTGGCGAGAATAACAGATTGAAATATGAGAATGTTGTAAAAAATACTATAAAAATTGTATTCAAAGGTATTGCATAATACGAGTGGATGTGTTAGACTGAAGACAGTCGAAATGACAAACATAAAAAACAAAAATAAAACGTAAGAAGTGTAAAAAATGAAGCACTGAAACGCAGCGGCGTAGGAAGCGTGAAAAAATAAGCACTGAAACGTAAACGCAAGAAGCGTATAAAAACACACATTAACAAAAAGCAAAAATCAATAGACTACGCAAGTAGGTGAGAAATAAATTTGGCGAGCTAATAGGTAGTTTCTAGCCATAAATTACAAACTTTCCTGAGCAATCGGGAAGAAAACTGAAATTACCTAAAGCTCCGCTAAAGCGTTTGATTTTTTAAGCAGGTTCTCAAAAAATAACCAGAAACTTGAGGCTTAGGGGACTAACCTGAAAGTTTACGATAAACCAATTTGGAATAGCGAAAAACATCAAACTGAGCGTTGAGCGCGTTTTAGAAATCTTAATTAGCACATTTAAAAAGAGAAGAATTAAGATGGATAAAGCAAGGACAGATGCCCCTCTATACGAGGAGCGGTCAAATAAGCTATAGATGGTGAGGGTTGCGGCTAATAGTAATGTTTTTAGAGCCGGATAACCCCCCATCTTTAGCCCTAGAGATTGAACTTTAGGGCAAGTAAATATCACGTTAAAACGTGGCACAAAATCCTGCAATATAGCTGGGATTAACTTACAACTAATGGGAGTAAACATAATGGGAAGAGCACGATTTTCTCGCAGTTTTCGTGGCTCATAGGGTGGATTGCCGAATCCTGATAAGGCGATAGTTTGCACCAGATTGCCATTAGCAGGTTTAATGGCAGTTGATTTTAGGGGGATAGCACAGTTTAAAGCCATTAAGGAGCGGGCTTTTAGCTGAAGTGAGAATGATTTTAATGGCGAACCGTTTTAAGGGTTTGCTTGCACATTTTTTTGAAACGGTTATGGTATAATAAAATTATATGTTGAGCCGGATTTTTTTCTTTATGTCGCTTGTTGCAGCAATAATCGTGGCGGTGATGTTATTTTTTACAACTCCAGCTGGAATTGGTCCACTGGGGATTTTTGTATTCTTTTTATTGGTTTACGTGGTGGTGTTGGGGGTAATGATGGAAATAGTAAAGATTTTTAGGCGAATGGTTGATAGAAAAAAGGAGTTAACGTGGCGGGAATATGCGGATGCGGCGGTGTTGTCTTTTTGGCCAGTGATGCTTTTGATTTTTATTTCAATGGGGACAACGAATTTGTTATTTTCGGTGATTGGTGCAACAATTTCGGTGGCTTTAATAATGATTGTGATTAGAAAAGTGTGATAAAATAAGCATATGGATAATGGGAATGTGGGACCTGGAAACAATTTAGCGCAGAATTTTGAACGTTCGATGACGGAGGCTCCACAATTTAATCCTGAATTTTTGCCGGAACCAGAAGATAAGGAAAAGGATCCCGGGGATAATCTTGAGAGCGTAGGGAATAACCCGAATGCAAATAATGGACTGACGTATATAGATCCAACGATGTTGGGGGCATCGACGATTAATGCTGCTGGGCTTGACGAAAAAGTTCAAGTGGCGGCATTGGGGGAGGTTGTGGATGAGGCGCCAGCGGGAATGAAAGCGCTGACAGAAGATCAGATCATTGGTACTGATATAAATACTTCTAAATTTGCTAAGGATGGGGTGTCGAATGAGTTGGCTAAAAAGCTAGATGCCAATAAAAAAGAACCGAACCTGTATCGACAAATGCTTAATTTTGTTGAACAGTCGAAAAAATCGCTGGCAGAGAGTTTTGTTGATCGAAAGTACTTGGATGGGGGTAAAAAATAATGCCAAATATGGTGATTTTTGTTAGTGCGCTGCTGGTAATTGGATTGGTTATCCTGTTTGTGGTTAAAAATTTTAAGCATAAGCTAAAATTAAAAAACTATGAAAGACAATTAAAACTAGTGCCACTTTTAATCCACTTACCGCCTTCGACGGATGATATTGAGGTGGGCGGAAGAGATGAACGCGACATTAACGACGAGGCAATCTCCGCGGCGACTATTATGTACTCAATCATTGCATCGACAATTAAAAAGAATAATTTTAATACGAAATTATACGGACAGAGATATTTTTCCTTTGATATTATCGCGGTAGGTAAATTCATTAAGTATTATGCAGTGGTGCCAGCAGTGCTGGAGGAGACGGTAAAACAAGCAATCGTATCATCATATCCGACAGCAAGACTGGAAGAGGCTGATCAAGAAATAATTTTTAGAGATGGAGCAACGGCTGCGACGGTGGCTGGTGGGGAATTCGAGCTGAAAAAGGAATATATCTATCCGATTGCGACCTATGAGGACTCGAAATGGGATGCTCAAACCGCAATTTTGAACGCATTATCTAAGGCTAAGGACGGGGAGGGAGTGGCGATCCAGATCTTGTTTAGGCCAGCGCTCTCGGGCTGGATGAAAGTCTCTGAACAAAAAGTTTCCGACATTAAAAGTGGAAAAAAGAGCTGGAGTGGTTCAAATTTACCGCTTAGAATACTACATTTAATGTTGGATGTGGCAAAAGCGCCATTTGAAGTGCCGGAAGAACACAAATATGATACAGGTGAGAAGCCATTGTCGCAAACGAAGCAAGAAGAAATTCAGGCGATTGAGGCAAAGACGAGATACCCCGGTTTTGAAGTTTTAATCAGAGTATTAGCATCGACCGAATCGAAACAACGCTCAGAGGCGTTAGTGGGAGGGGTGGTAGCGGCATTTTCGCAGTTTGATTCGCAGATTGCAAACGGTTTTAGATATAATGTGAATAAAAAAAGTGAACAGCTCGCATCAGATTACATCTACCATAATTTCCCGAAATCGAACAAAAATTGTATTCTAAATACAGTAGAATTAGCGTCAATTTTTCACTTGCCGAGTCAAAATTCAATTCCAACCTCTGGAGTGGAAAGGCAAATGACGAAGCAGGTGGATGGTCCAGCACGTTTGATGGATGAAGGTGTGATCCTGGGGGTAAATGAATATCGCGGTGAGAAAAAACAGATTAGACTAGGGCAAAAAGACCGCCGTCGTCATACGTACGTGATTGGTGCGACTGGTATGGGTAAATCCGTATTTTTGAAAAATGTGGCGTTTCAAGACATGATGGATGGTCGAGGATTTGCATTTATTGATCCGCACGGTGATGTGACGGAAGAGCTGTTGTCGATGGTGCCACCAGAGAGAATTGATGATGTGGTGTATTTTGACCCTGGAGACTTGGAAAACCCAATCGGGATGAATATGTTTGAATGGACAACGGAAGACCAGAAAGACTTTATCGTGCAAGAGGGTATTAATATGTTGTATTCGTTGTATGATCCTGGTCATACGGGTATTTTTGGGCCACGAGGTGAACAAATGTTTAGAAATGCAGCGATTCTTCTGATGTCGGATCCGGCTGGAGCGACTTTTATTGATGTGCCAAAATGTTTTATTGATCCGGAATTTGTGAAAGAAAAACTGAAATATGTAACAGATAAGAACGTGTATGATTATTGGACGAAAGAATTTCCGGCTTCACAGAAATCAAATGATGCGGGTGAGGTGGTAACTTGGTTTAACTCAAAATGGTCGCCGTTCATTGCCAACCGTATGATGAAATGCGTGCTCGGTCAGGTGAAATCTGGTTTTAACATTCGTGACGTGATGGATAATCAGAAAATTTTACTGGTTAACCTTTCAAAGGGTAAACTTGGAGAGACAAATTCGAAGCTACTGGGTATGATTTTTGTGATGAAGTTTCAGGCGGCAGCAATGAGTCGGGTTGATACACCGGAGAACGATCGTAAGGACTTCTGTCTATTTGGGGATGAGTTTCAGAACTTCTCAACAGATAGCTTTGAATCGATCCTATCAGAGGCGAGGAAATTCCGTTTGAATTTGTTTGTCGCGAACCAGTTTATGACGCAATTGACAGATAAAATTAGGGAGGGTGTGCTCGGTAACGTTGGTACAGTGATCGCAGGTCGTGTAGGTGTGACCGATGCAGAGATGCTGGAAAAGGTATTTGCCCCGACGTTTAAGGCAGAAGACCTGCATAAACAACCAAACTTCCATGCAATTGCGACGGTGATGATGTATGATATGCCGACAGCGCCATTTACGATGAATTTATTGCCGCCGATGGGGGAAGAGAATCGAGACGTGTTTAAATCGCTGAAAAATTATTCAGCGACTAAATATGGTCGTCCGATTACGGAGGTGGAGCGAGAGATTAATGAACGAATGTCGCCGAAAAAACCGAGGGAAGAGGCGATGTTGGAAAAACCGAAGGAAGAAGTGATGCCGGAGACAGCAGCCGCAGAACTATTCGATGAATTTGATGAACTAGGCGAGATGGAAGTAAAAGCGCAGACGAAGAGATCGAATTTTCTAGATGAATGGACAAGTAAAACGGCGTCAGGCCAGGCGGCAGGAGATGTCACAGGAGCGACGGGGCAGAGTCCTGAAGAAGCGATGGGGGTGACGGAGCAGGCTGCAGAGAGGCCTGAAGAGGCGCTAAGGGAAGCTGAAGCTCAGCTAGCTGACCTGGAGCGCAGGGCGAAGCGTAAACAAGAAGAGATGTCCGATGGTGATGTCATTAAACTGCACTAGGGCGATTTTGGAATAAAAAACAGCAACATATAGCACTTTCCTTTGAAACCAGCCTTAAAACGGCTCTCATTGGCTCGTAGGGGGATTTTTGCTTGACTTTTTAAGCCATGAGGACTATACTTGTAACAGATATTGAGAGAGGTAATTGGTGGGTTTAACCCCTGGTATCTGGGATAGAAAATAATAAAGGAAAAAAATGGTTAAAAAAGAAGAGTACGATAGCTCTGAGATTCAAGTGCTTGAAGGGCTAGAGCCAGTACGAGTACGTCCTGGTATGTATATCGGTTCGACTGGCTATGAAGGGCTACATCACTTAATCAAAGAGATCGCAGATAACGCGATTGATGAGGCGATTGCGGGATATGCGACTAAGGTTGAAATTACAATTTTAAAAGATGGGGGTGTGAAGGTCGACGATAACGGGCGTGGTATCCCAGTAGATTTACATCCGAAAACAAAGAAATCGACGCTTGAGACAGTTCTGACGGTATTGCATGCTGGTGGTAAGTTCGGGGGTGGCGGATATAAGGTATCGTCAGGTTTACACGGTGTAGGTTCATCAGTAGTGAATGCACTGTCAACTCGGATGGTGGCGGAAGTTTATCGAGAAGGTAAAATCCATCACATTGAGTTTGAAACTGGGAAACCAATCTCTGATTTACAGATTCAAGGCAAAACAAACAAAAATGGTACATCGATTACATTCTATCCAGATCCAACAATTTTTAAGGAGACGACAACCTTTGATTATGACTGGGTTTCGCATTATGCAAGACACCAGGCGTATCTAACAAAAGGCATTTTGATTTCAGTTTTTGATGAAAGAACTGGGGCAAAAGAGGCCTTTTACTTCGAGGGTGGAATTTCGAGCTATGTTAAGCGCTTAAATAATGGTAAAGAGGTCTTAACAGATGGGATCTTCTACGTTGATAAACAGATTGAGGATTCAGAAGTAGAAATTGCAGTACAGTATAACGATACTTTTGCTGAGACAATGAAGCCATTTGCGAATAACGTTTTAACTCCAGATGGTGGTACACATGTAGTTGGCTTTAGGACGGCACTAAACCGAGTAATCAATGATTATGCTCGCAAAAATAACCTCTTGAAAGAGAAAGAAGATAACCTGACTGGTGATGACATCAAAGAGGGGTTGGTGGCAGTTATCTCAGTTAAATTACCAAACCCAGAATTTGAGGGGCAGACCAAGAACAAATTGGGCAATCCAGAGGTGCGTGGCTATGTCGATAAGGTGATGAGCGAATACTTTGGGTATTACCTGGAAGAGAATCCAGCAATTGCGAAGAAAATCGTACAGAAAGCGACTTTGGCAGCGAGAGCACGTAAGGCAGCGAGAGCAGCGCGTGATAACGTGATTCGTAAAGGTGCTTTTGACGGACTAAATTTGCCATCAAAGTTGGCAGACTGCTCATCAAAGACTCGCACGAATTGTGAACTCTTTATCGTAGAGGGTAACTCGGCAGCGGGTTCAGCTAAAGAGGGGCGTGATTCTGCAATTCAGGCAATTTTGCCACTGCGCGGTAAGGTGCTAAACACAGAGCGTGCGCGCCTAGATAAGATGTACGCTAACGCTGAGATTGTATCGCTAATTAAGGCGTTGGGTACGGGAATTGGTGACCAATTTGATATTGATGGATTAAGATACGATAAAATTGTGTTTATGACCGATGCTGATGTGGACGGTGCGCATATTTCAACGCTACTGCTCACATTCTTCTTTAGGTATATGCCAGAGTTGATTAAAGATGGACATGTGTATCTAGCAAAGCCACCGCTATTTGGCTTGATTAAGGGAACCGGAAGCGGACGTAAAATTGAATATATCTATAACGAGGAGGCACTGGAAGCAACCTTGGCGAAAAAAATTGAGGAACGCAAAGCGGCGGGGACGAAAGTGAACGACGAAGATGAGCGCTTCAAACAGGCTGGCTATACAGCACAGCAACGCTTTAAGGGTCTTGGCGAGATGGATGCAAATCAGCTTTGGGAAACCACAATGAATCCTGAAAATAGAACAATTATTCGGGTAAACATTGAGGATGCAGAGAAAGCGGATACGATTTTTACGAAATTGATGGGGCAAGAGGTCGAACTCAGGAAAAACTTCATTCAATCAAGGGCATCAAGTATTGATCTTGATGACTTGGATTTCTAGGAAAGGATAGATGATGGACGAAGATAAGCAGAATAAAGAAAACCAAAATCTAGAACAAAATCTAGCGCAAAATGAAGGGGCGAGCGAAGTGGAATCGACTGAAGAAGCAGTGAATAGAGGGGTGGAAGAGCTGACGGTTGAGAATGTGATGGAGGACTCCTTTATCCGATACTCGATGTCGGTGATTATTGACCGTGCTTTGCCGGACGTAAGAGATGGTTTGAAGCCAGTAAACCGCCGTATCTTATATGCGATGCAGAAAAATGGCTGGAAGGCTCCACATGCAACAGTGAAATCGGCGCGTATCGTAGGTGAAGTGATGGGTAAATACCATCCGCACGGTGATTCGTCAATTTACGATGCGATGGTGAACTTAGCGCAACCTTGGAAGATGCGTTATACACTAGTAGAGGGCCAGGGTAACTTCGGCTCAATGGACGGTGATGAACCAGCAGCTTCACGTTATACTGAGGCGAGAATGGACAAAGTGGGGGCGGAACTGTTGGCGGACATTGAGAAAGAAACCGTGGATTTTCGTGACAACTTTGATGGTACAGAAAAAGAGCCGGTGGTTTTGCCGGCAGCTTTACCAAACATCTTGCTAAATGGCCAAATGGGTATTGCAGTTGGTATGGCGACCAATATTCCACCACATAACCTATCAGAGGTGATTGATGCAACTGTGGCCCAAATTGATGATCCAGAAATTTCGCTGGAAGGTTTAATGAAACACGTTAAGGGTCCAGATTTTCCAACTGGGGCAGAAGTGTACGGTGGCGAGCCAATGAAACAGGCTTATGCAACTGGTAAGGGGTCAGTGACGATTCGTGCAGTGGCTAATATTGAAGAGCGCAAAGGTGGTAGGTATAATATCGTGATTACCGAAGTACCTTACGGCATGAGCAAGGAATCTTTTATCGAGAAAGTGCGTCAATTAGTGATTGATAAAAAAATTACTCACATCTCAGATGCGCGAGATGAATCGGCGCGAGGTAAGGTGCGAGTAGTCGTGGAACTTAAAAAAGATGCTTTCCCGAAGAAAATTTTGAATCAGCTTTATAAATTAACAGATTTACAAACTAATTTCCATTATAATGTGCTAGCTTTGATTGATGGAATTCAGCCTCGCGTGATGGGTCTAAAGGAGATTTTAGCGGAGTTTATTAAACACCGTCAGAAAGTGATTCGTCGAAGGACTGAATATGATCTCAGGAAGGCGAAGGAAAGAGCGCATATTCTTGAGGGGTTGAAAATTGCATTAGATAACATCGATGAGGTGATTAAAACGATTCGTGAATCGTATGATGATGCTGATCAGCAGTTGATGAAGAAATTCGGCCTGTCGGAGATTCAAGCGGCAGCGATTTTGGCTATGCAACTACGTCGTTTGCAGGGGTTGGAGCGCGATAAAATTGAAGAAGAATTAAAACAGCTGCACGAGTTAATTAAGAAATATGAAGCAATTTTGGCGGATGAACAGAAGATCTTGACGGTAGTTAAGGAAGAATTGTTGGCGCTAAAAGATAAATACGGCGATGAGCGTAAGTCAAAGATTTTTAATCATGAACTAGGAAAATTCTCGGAAGAAGAATTGATCCCAGAGGAAGAATCGGTAATCTTGATTACAGCAGAGAACTACGTAAAGCGTGTTTCACAGAATGATTTCCGTCGCCAAAACCGAGGTGGTAAAGGGAAGCGAGGAATGACTACCAAGGAAGAGGATGTGATTGCACAGATTATCACTGCATCTTCGCATGATTTCTTGCTATTCTTTACCTCAAAGGGCCGAATGTTTAGGATGAAGGCTTACGAGATTCCACAGGCTTCGTTGCAGGCAAGAGGAACAGCTGCAGTTAACCTGCTGAATATGCACCCAGACGAAAAGGTGACAGAGGTGATTAAAGAAAATGCAGAAGTTTCCGTGGAAGATGGCTATCTCTTTATGTGTACAAAGAAGGGGACAATCAAGAAAACAGCGATTAAGCAATATATGAATGTACGTTCAAATGGCTTAATTTCGATTAAATTAGATCCAGGAGATGAACTCAAGTGGGTGAAGACGACAACGGGCCAGAATGATGTGATTATTTCAACTTCGGCTGGACAGGCGATCCGCTTTAATGAGGCAGATGTGCGTGCGATGGGTCGTTCGGCGATGGGGGTAAGAGGCATTAGATTGAGGCCGAAAGACGAAGTGGTTGGTATGGATATCGTGACCGATCCAAAGCAGAAGTTGATTGCTATTGCGGCAAATGGCTACGGTAAGGCGACATTGGTTTCAAACTTCCCAACCCATAAGCGGGGTGGAGTCGGAATTAAGGTGGCAGCGGTAACGGCAAAAACTGGTACGATTGTGGCGGTGCATACCTTGGATCCAGAAGCTTCAGAGGTGATTATGATGTCTACTAAGGGGCAGGCGATTAGAGTAGCAGTAAAAGATATTCCGACGCTTGGCCGAGCAACCCAAGGGGTCAGGATTATGAAAATGGCCGAAGGGGATACGGTGGCATCACTGGGAATTGTGCTGCCAGAGGAAGCTGAGGAAGAGTAGAATTAGTTGAAAAGCTAGGGAAGCGCTACATTAGTCAAAAAGGACTCGAATTATCAAAGAGAGTCCTTTTTTGGTGAAAACTGAGTTGGATTAGATAGGGATTTGATTTTTTTGGTGCGGGTCGGTTTTGGTTTCGATACGGGTCGATTTTGATTTTTTGGTTTTTGGAGGACCCCTGTTAAGTATGAATAATACAGAGGTGAAAAGTGTGTCACCCCTGTTAAGTCAATGGTCCATAGGGATAGAAATGAACATTTTGACAATTTGGGGTAGAAAAAAAATAGAAGGTGCTATTTTTGGATATTTTTTAAGTAAATTAGTGATACGATCACCCCTGTTATAGCGGGGTTTTCTATAAATAATAAAGCTTATGCTTGCAACTAAAAAATTTTTTGCTAGTATGCGAGCCAAAACTAAATAGGAGTTAAAAATGAGATTATTTCAAAAATGTGGACTCATGATGGTGATGACAGCCATAATGTCTTTGATGAGCATAGTCCCAGCAACGGCAATGGGAACTAGGCCGTATACGTTTCCGACACTAAGGAATGGAAATTTACTAGACATTTATGTATTATCGATAGATCAAACCAACAATCAGATGGAATTTGTGGTTAATACCTGGGAGTTAAGATATAAGAGAATTGTGGGAATTCAATTGAGAAGGATGAAAAATGAGTTGTTGGAATTTGAGAAAAAGGTAATGAGTTATGAACTCGAGTATGAAAAAGAAAAGCTAGTGAGGAAGACTGAGCCGGTGGCTGATTTTATACATCTACGCGACGAAAGCTGGTCTAGAGGCGAAAAAGATGATACGTACAGAATTTATACAGTTGACATAACTGGATTTGATTTAAAAAATAATAAGGCTGGAAAAATATATTATACAGCAGAGTTTTTAGATGGGACGAGATGGGTGAATGATGTTGACTATAGCGAATGCCAAAAACAATGGGTAACAGGTAAGTATTGTACAGCAGCAGAATATAAGGTAGGGGCAGAGCATAATAACGTGATTTACGAGTTGATGGACGCACCAGCGAAATTTACTGGGCGAAAGCAAGAGGAAACTGATAACACTCTAAAACCAGCAGAAAAACAGGGGGAGACAGAATCTGAGCCGGGGAAGAGCGGTGAGACGAAAGATAAAGCATCAAAGGGGGAAACCGATAAGAGTAGCGAGACGAAAGATGAAAAGCTGAAGGGGGACACCGAGAAGATTGGCTCGAAAGTGGTGAGTGAACAGCCTGAAGCGAAAGAGCAGGACAATAAGGCGGGGAATAATAAAATAGACCATAGTGCAAAGAGCGATAAAACAGAGAGCGACAAATCAAGTGGGAGTGAGGCAGAGGATAGTGAAGCAGAGAAAGATAAAATAAAGAATGATAAGGTGAGGGACGACGATAAGATAGGGGCCGATAAGATTGACAGTAAGCTAAATAAAGATAGCAGTGTTGTGAGTACAGCAGGAGTCAAGCCAGAGATGATTAAAAAATCGATGGTAAAACTCCCGGCTAAAATGGAAGGTCTAGTATCGGGTATGGATGAGAATGCTGCAGACAAGCAGACTGACGGAAAAGAAAAAATGGATGGGGATGATGGAGACGTTGATACAGATGAGGGGACGAATTCGGAAAACTCAGATGAGACTTTAGCGGTACCAGAACTTGGTAATACTAATAAAACGGGCAAAAATGAAAATATGACGGTAGGTTTTATGATTAGTATCATTGGCGGCGCTGCACTAGGCGCAATCTTAACTTGGTTCCTAATTTCAGTCATAAAAAAGAGAAAAGAACATACGGGAGACCTTTGATCGGGTCCCTTCTCTAGGCAAAACTATCTCCTTTAAAAAATAATTGCCATTTCTCTGAATTGAAAATAGGATGTACTTTAAAATAATTTCGCGTAGGAAGCTTTGTGTATATAGAACTTCCTAAGCCGATCTTACCTCCGCTTGAATAGGGACATTAGCTCTACAATTTTCCGTTACTTCACTTCTAATTGCTTTAACCTCAATCATAATTTCTTGATATGGTAGTAGGAGCGGAGGTAAGAATAAAGATTTTGTGATAGAATAAAAGCATGGGTAGTATAGAAATACTTTTAGCATTTTCTTTAGGATGGGTCTTAGCGCAAGGCGCCAAGCTAGTAATAGCAATCATTGCTAGAAAAGGAAAAATTAGTTTATTGGAATTATTAAAAATCGTAATGAAATCGGGAGGGATGCCATCTTCGCACACCGCTTGTTTTACGGCAACGGCGCTAACAATTGGTCTTAGAAATGGATTTCATTCGGATTTATTTGCACTGGCGGTAGCGGTGACAGTTGTAATTGTTTATGATGCAACAAATGTACGCTACGCAGTAGGTCTGCAAGGGAAGACATTGAATAAGATGATCGAAAGCTCTAACAGTAAACTAATTAAGCCTCTAAAAGTAGTAGAGGGGCATACGGTACCACAAGCTATAATCGGTTTTATAGTGGGTGTGATTGCGACTTATTTGGCGCAATGGATGATGAATTGGTTGATTTTTTAGTAAATTTTATAGAAAAAGTAGTCTTTTTTGAAAAAAGTCTGAAAAAGTCAAAAAAAGTCTAAAAAAGGGGTTGACTTAGGTCAAAATATGATATAAGATAAGAACATCAAACGACTGCGAGAGGTTATTTTACCAGTGTCTTAGTCTTTGAAAGAAATTTAACAATTTAGTTGTGCAATTTAAATTTTAAAGAGCTTAGAAATAAGATTTTTAAAATATCATCGTCAGTTTATTTTTATTTGAGTAATCAAATTTGAATTTTAGACTTCTTCGGAAGTCCTTAATGGAGAGTTTGATCCTGGCTCAGGATGAATGCTGGCGGCGTGCCTAATACATGCAAGTCGAGCGGTAACAGGGTTTCACCGTGTTCTTGACACTCCGGGCTTATAGCGGGAGTTAGTTTTTCGAGAGCACCGTGAAGCTGCTGACGAGCGGCGGACGGCTGAGTAACGCGTGGGAACATACCCCAAATTGAGGGATAACTACTCGAAAGAGTAGCTAATACCGCATGTGATCTTTGGATTAAAGCTTCGGCGATTTGGGAATGGCCTGCGTACGATTAGATAGTTGGTGAGGTAAAGGCTCACCAAGTCGACGATCGTTAG
>ERZ772999.1558-NODE-1558-length-13360-cov-8.416535_pt1 | contig 13360 bp, 15 predicted proteins | sample MGYA00511467_ERZ772999 | MGnify/ENA primary metagenome ERZ772999 (study PRJEB29015, sample SAMEA2738064) | human oral metagenome | biome: human oral; feature: human-associated habitat; material: saliva | place: China | collected 2218 ...
CTGATTTGGTGAAATTCCAAAACCGACAGTACAGTCTGGATGATAGAAGATATAGAATTAATAAACTTGCACATATAACCTTACTACGTATGTATATTTGCTATACAATGTGTTGTGCAACGCTTATTTTTCATACCTTTCAGTCCCGCTTTAAATTTTTTAAAGTGGTGTTTTTTATATCTAATATAGATTTTAAAGGCGCCTTTTTAAAAATTATATTGCGGTTATTTTTTGCCTATGAAGATAGGAAAGAGGATTTAATATGTACAAAAAAAATGTTCATTCACTTGTCTTAAGTGGAATGCTTGCAGTTATTGCTCTACTTCTATCTTTTTTTAGTTTTGCTGTGCCATTCTTGCCACCATTTCTAAAATTTGATTTCACGTTTATTCCACTGTTCATGGCGTTGCTATTATTAGGATATAAAGATGCACTTTTAGTGTCATTCTTAAAAAACTTCCTACACTTCGCATTATTATCACATGAACCTATCGGATCAGTTGCTAATATCGTTGTAGAATTTACTTTCATTAGCATTATCGTATTCTTCTACAAAAAAGGTACTACTAAGACTATTATTGGTGGAATCTTAGGAACATTAGCAATAACAGTATTCATGACACTACTTAACTACTTCGTATTACTTCCAGCGTATGGATATATCATGAACTTATCTGATATCGTAACTAACGTGAAAACAATTGTAACGGCCGGTATTATACCATTCAACCTAATTAAAGGTGCTTTAGTAACATTCTTATTCTTCGTTACTAAGAGTGTTTATAGATCAATACCAACAAGTATCCGCAGTCGATTTGCATAATAATAAAAACTAATTAATTAATTTAACCATGAAAAATTCCTCCATTACATTCACCTTACTGTAATGGAGGATTCCTTTTTTATTAAATTTCCTGGGGAATATTTTATTCAAAAATTATTTTTACAGCCTACGACTATCTTATTCACTAAGTAGTTCATCTAATTTTTCCGAGTGAGTTACTTCCTCAACATTCACATCTTTTTCATCAAGTACCGTATCAATGTTTAATTTTTCATCATTATTAACTATCAATCTAGCGTAAATTTTTTCTCCTACACTTCTAATACTTTCGTAATCAATCTTATAATCTTTTATTTTTGACTTCGCTGTAAATGCCAATTTATCTTTTTCTAATATTATTTTTTCATAAAAACCACGAGCATCTGCAGTTTTTACAACTCTAACTATCTCTTTATACTTAGGATTATTTTTCATATAAATAACTCCACCTACAGCAGCCATAAATGTTATTGCTCCTAATATTTTTTTTCTCACTTAACACTTCCTCCTTTTTACAACTACCAATCGGAGCTTTTAAAACTCTCTTATTAGTGTACTTTTTAGTTATCTTATATAATATAACTTTTCCGAGGTTTTTGCAATAGTTTTTTAATCTTTTCTTGTACTTTATAACTATGATTTATTTCTACTTATCCCTCACCATAATTTCTTCACAAATATAACAGTCTAAGCAATCTAAGTTTAATTAATATGATATTGTAATTGATAATAATTTCTGTAATAATATAAAAATTCGTGTGTTTTAGTACAAAAAGTGGTATAATCGTATATAACTATACAATTATGAGAGGTTAAATAATGAAAAAAGCTATTTTAGTTATGACATATGGAACACCTGAGGATTATACATTCGAAGGCGTAGCTAAATTTTTTACGAATATTAGAAGAGGAGTTCGTCCTAACGATGATGAAATAAACTTATTACTAAAAAACTATCTTCGTATCGAAGGTTCTCCCCTTCAAGAAATAACACTTAAAGAAGTTAATTTGTTAAAAGAAGCTGTACGAGATGAATATCAAGTATACTTCGCAAATAAATTCTCTTCTCCATACATCCCTGATGTAATTTCAAAAATGGAAGAAGACAATATTGAAGAATGTATTTGTTTAATTTTAGAACCTCATTATTCATTCTATTCTATTATGGGATATGAAAGATTTATTAAGAGTGATAAAATCAAATTTAATATAATAAAATCATGGTATAAAGAAGAAAAATTAATTGAATTTTGGGCTGATGAAATCAAAAAAATTATTGATACAGATATAAAAAATGACAGCTTTAAAGTTATCTTTTCTGCACATAGTGTACCTGAGATTGCTTTGAAATATAACGACCCTTATGTTGACCAAATCTTCGATATGACTAAGATTATAGCAGAGAAAATAGGACTTGATAAAGATAACTATACAAACACATGGCAAAGTGAGAGTGATATAGGTATGCCATGGATTAAACCTGATGTTCTAGAATATTTAAGAGATCAAAAAGAGCATCCAAATCACTATATATTTGTACCTCTTAGTTTTATAAGCGAACATATTGAAGTTCTTTTTGATAACGATGTTGAATGTCGTGAACTTTGCGAAGAATTTGGTGTAGCATATCATAGACCACCAATGCCAAACTACGACTCTCGTTTAATAGAAGCTCTAGTTTCTGCGATTAATGATAATAAAGATAATCCTTTTATCTATCATAATCCAGAACAAACAACATTTAACGAGATGGATAAAGAAAAAGCAGAAATGCCTAATTTCGTTAAAAAAATGCTAGCCAATAAAAAAGACGGTGAAAAACCTGAAATGCCTGATTTTGTTAAAAAGATGTTAGCTAATAAAAAAGACGGCGAAAAACCTGAAATGCCTGACTTCGTTAAAAAAATACTAGCCAATAAAGAAACAAGTCGTAAGGATAAAATTTTCAATTTCATTAAAAGTATATTCAGCAAAAAATAATATTTTATAAATAAATACTAAAAAAATATTGTTCTGCTACTATCAACTAGTAGCAGAATTTTTTATTATACAAAAATCGTAAATTTTTCAACTATTATTTTTAAAAAATAAAAATTAATAAGTATATTAATTTTTTATTAATTTTTATATACTCTACTATATATTTTTTAGTTTACATATAAAATATACGTTAATAACAATTATAATATAACTTAATAAAAGTAAATTTTATTATATGCATAGTTTATACTCAATAGTTTTTATGTTATAATAAAAGTGAAAATTAAAGGAGGAGTCTATTTATGAAAAAAATAAAATTACTTTAACTTTATCTTGCATACTACTTTCTGTATCTTTAGTTGGTTGTAGTAGTGGTGATGGTCTTAACCGCTCTGCAAAAGATGGTAAAGAAAATGAAGTAGAAAAAGCGTCCATAAAACTTGTTAAAGCTACAAAAACTGGGGATTATAATTTAATAAGTGCAGACGAATTAAAAAAATCTATCGATAACAAAGAAGATATGATTTTAATCAATACTATACCTTCTGATCGCTTCGAGAAAACTAAAATCAAAGGTGCTGTTAATGCTGGCTTACCAAAAGAAATGAAAGATTTAAAACCAGAGGAAAAAGAAGCATTCTTAAAAACTTTAGGTGCAGATAAGGATAAAAAAATCGTTATCTATTGTGGATTTGTCGCTTGTGAAAGAAGCCACGTCGGAGCATTATTAGCAAAAGAGGCTGGATATAAGAATGTCTATAGATTCCCGGGCGGAATTGCCGCATGGTTAGATGCTGGAAATAGCATTGATAAATAACATTAGCACTTGCATATGTGAATAATTATGAGGATTTACCTCACTTTTGCAATAAAAATCACTATTTGTGAGTAATTATGAGGATTTACCTGCAAATATATTAACTAAAACTCGTTATATTGTTGAAACAATCCCTTATTATCTTTTCAACAAGTCAATCAACATTCCAAAATTTTTATCCAAATATAACAATTTCGCCCAATAAAGAAGCAGCTAAAATCAGCTGCCTCTTTATTTTTTTCTATTAAATTTAAATATATCTCTCTTGAATAAAGGAACATTATCAAAGTACTCTCCCTTATAGAAAGGATGACACTTTAAAAGTCTTTTTACAGTTAAGTAAGTTCCCAGGAAAAAACCAAATCTTTTATAACTTTCCATTGCATAAGTCGAACATGTTGGTGAAAATCTACATGTAGGTCTTGTATAACGTGATATATACTTTCTATATAATTTTATTAAAAATATACAAATCTTCGCCATTAAAAGCACTCCTTTCTGCTTTATTTTAGCAATTCACTAGATTAATTTCAACTTATTACTCCATAAATACAACAACCATGTTCGATAATGATTATCGTTTATAATTTTTCACCTCGGAAAACATTGTCAAATCAACCTTCATTTTAGATAATAATTCTCAATAACTATTATAAGTCTATAAACTTTACATCATGTATTTGTGGTGCTATAATTTAAGCATAAATTATAAAATAAAGGAGAGAATTTATTATGACACGTACAACAGAATTAAACAAACTTGTAGCAAATTTAACAGTATTATACACAAAATTACACAGCTTCCACTGGTATGTGACTGGACGTAGTTTTTACACACTACACGAAGTATTTGAGAACTATTACAACTACACATCTGAATCTCTAGATGAAGTTGCTGAAAGATTATTAGCAATCGGAGGACGCCCAGTTTCTACACTTAAAGGTGCTTTAGAAATCGCAACAATCAAAGAAGCAACTGAAAAAGAAACAACTAAAGATATGGTTGCAGCTGTATTCCACGATTTCGAACTATTAATCAACGACTTAACTCACCTTATGAGTGTAGCTGAAGACGAAGGAGATCAAGGTACTTCTGACTTAGCATTAGGTCTAAAAACTCAACTAGAAAAAAATGTTTGGATGTTACGTTCTTACTTAGCAGAATAATAATCAAAAAGAAAGCTATCCACCACTTTATTGTGATGGATAGCTTTTTTTATACCTATCTATGAACTATGTCCTTTTCTATTTAAAATATTCAAGTTTATAGCATCTACATAATAGTTGCTCACCTGGCCATCTTTATCACTTATTTCAACATTCCAAGTTGGTATTAATACTTGATTTTCTGTTTGTGAAATATAAGTATAATATCCTAATGTAGCACGAACTCTACAATTTTTTGGAATTAAATCTTCATGATATAACCTATTTATAGCTTGATTAGAGGCAACTAGAGTTTCATTTTTATCTTTTCTTATGTTAGAAACTCCTGTTAAAGTAAGATGTTTTATATCCCCATTACTCTCAATACTAAAGACTATTCTAGCATTTTTATTAGAAAATATTCTAAAACTGTCTATTTGTTGTTCATAAATAACCTCATTTTTATTAGCATTGTAACTAGAGAATACATAATTTGCACTCAACTTCAACTTTTCAAGTAAAAATGAGTCTAATTCACCTCTATAGCTACCTTTGTTAACGTTGGTTATAGCATTTTCTGAACTAACCTTTAGAGTTGATGTTTTATCTACATTTTCAACCTCGAATTTCAAGCCACTCTCTTCTCTTTTAAAATCTTTTAAGTCAGAAATAGTTACATTAACATAACCAAGATTATCACGTTTTGTTGTATTCTCTTCGACAGTTATATTATCATTTTTCATAGAACGCTCTATGATTTCTTTTTCTAGGACAATCTCAGTTTTATTTTTTTGAACTGTATAGACATAAAAAGTCAATAAGACCGCATTTAAAGCAACAAATAGGTAAATAAATAATGTTTTCATCTTGCCCCAATTCATAGTCTCTCTCCCTTGTCTATCATTTCTTTTAGTTTTTTGAAACTTACATATCTATCGTTATACTTCACATACCATGCAGGGGTATAACTAAAACTGTTTCTATCTTTATTGTAACTTTTATCATATCCTAAAACTATATCGCCTATTTCTTTCAAATTAACTCTCTCATAAAGATAATTTATTACATACTCCGTTTTTTCTACAGAATACAATTCCGCTTCTTTCGATGAAAGATAAGTCTTAGTTAATTTCTTAGGAGAAGTTAACTTATATATTCCACTACTGTTATCTTCTGAAATAATATCAGCATGACCATCTCTACTAAAAGCTATAGAATCTTTATATGCTTCTTGGAAAATGCTAATTCCTTCTAAAGCAGTTGTCAATTGATAATTAGTATCCCCAACATAACCTAACTCTAAAAAGCTAATAGTATTATTTATAGCGATAGTAGCACCTACCTCACGACCACCTTCATTAGATGGATTTGTATATACTAATCTATTATTCATAACTCTTAATATTCCATATCCATCAGTCACTTCATCTTCATTACTAATTCTAAGATTATCTTTTTTCTCAAAAATATCTTTCGCCAGTCTATTTAAATTAACATCTTCAGCACTATATTCATCAATAACATTATCCTCATCACCTTCTTTTAAATATATGAATTTATTATTCAAACTATACTTAGCATAATTTTGCTTTTTCTCATTGAATTTACTATTTATCTTTTCATATATATCTTCTTTTAAAGTAATTTGAAGATAGTTTTTATCATCTTTTTTATATAGATAAATCATATTAGGTCTATCTTTTAATAACACTATAGTATCAAATTCTAAACTCACATTTGAATTATCTTCAGAAAAGAATAATGGTTTAAGTAGCGCTGAATCTAAGGTAACTTGATAATTTATCAATATTTTTTCAACATTATTAGACGTAATATCTTCTATATTACGGTTTCTAACCCTGGATTCCGTACTCTCACTATCTGAAAGTAGCAATAGTAACTCTTTTAGAGCTTTTTTATTTTTTACAGCTTCTACACTCGCCACTTTTGTTATTGTATTTTGAATTATAGTTTCTTCCCTTGTTCCTTCCTGATTCTTCACTACACTATCTGGTATAAGGAAGTTCAAAAGACTATTTTTATTTGAATCAGCTGATTTTTGAGTAGATCTTTTTGTGAAAATTTCATAATCCGGTTGATAAGTAATAATAAGATAAGATAAAGTTAAACTTAGTAAAACAAGTATACCTAAAATTACTGATTTTACAGTTTCCTTTTTTCCACTTCTCATACTACTCACCTCTATAACCATTCATCATCTATTTGTTCACAAGGTAGTGTTACAAATATTATACTTCCGTAACCTTCCCTACTTTGTGCCCAAATACGACCTTTATGAGCTTCTACAATAGTCTTAGCTAAAGCTAATCCTAAACCTGTTCCACCCATACTTCTTTGCCTACTCTTATCAACTCTATAAAATCTATTAAAGATTTTATCAATATGCACTAAAGGTATCCCTACCCCTTCATCTTTTATAGAAATACTCACCCTATTATGATGGTAATTCTGTCTAACTCTTATTGTAATATTCTTACCGTTTGGAGAATATTTTATCGCATTATTAACGATATTATCGAACACTTGCGTAAGTTTGTCCTGGTCCCCTTCAACAAATATCGGTGTTTTAGAAATATGTTTTATGAAGTTTTTCTCTGGATGTGTTAATGCAAACCTATCTGTAATTTGCTCAAGCATTTTATTTATGTCGATAAATTCTTTTTCATAATGCTCTTCTTTAATATCCATTTTACCAAGCTGCATTAGTTCGTTTACCATTCTTATCATACGCGTAGTTTCTTTATGAATAGTATCTATAAACTGAGGCGCAAGCTCCTTGTCTTCCAACACACCTTCTTCTAGCGCTTCAATATAACTATTCATAGTCGTCAGAGGTGTACGTAGTTCATGAGATACAGTCGATACAAACTCACGACGTTCTTTTTCTTGACGTTCCTGATCTGTTACGTCATAAAGTACTATAATATACCCTTCTAATTCCGTAGACATTTGCGTTAAATCTTCTTTATCTTCTTTTTCAATCTTAGAAATTTCCGCGCGTAAAAGCAGCTCATCATCAGTTTTTGAAGTACTAATAAGAAGACTATCTTCGGCTTCTAATATCTCCTCTATACTTTCATATTCCGTGATATTAAGAATCTTAAGAACATCTTTTCCTATAAAGATTTCATTATCACGTCCACCTAGCATATCTTCTGCACTGGTATTTATCAGAATTACCTTTCCGTTATTATCAGTTGTAATAATTCCGTCCATCATACTCTCGATAATAGTCGCTAGTTTCCTACGCTCTATCTCAGTTACAGCCTGTTCTTCTTCAATTCTTTTAGAAATCTGGTTAAATACTTTGGCAAGATCACCGATTTCATCATCTGTATCTATACCAACTACCGTACCATAATTCCCTAACGCCATCTTCTTAACCTGAGAACTCATTTTCTCAATGGAACTCGTTACAGTTTTTGAAGCAACAAATCCTATAACAGTAGTAATTAATATCGATAATATAGTTCCTACTATGAAGATTCTCGAAATACTATTTACCTCTTGATACACACTTTCTATATCTGCCATAAGAGAGATTACACCGACAACCTCATTATCTTTTTTTACAGGACTCACATAGATCCAAACACGTTTATTACTATCCGCATTATTTTGAATCTGTTTTGTACTTTCTCCTGTTTTTATAACTTGGCTTACAAGTGGATCAAACGATCTCTTAGCAAGATACTCATCATTTCCATTTTTTGAAGAACTCGCCAAAATTTTCGAATCATTATCTATAACATTAACTAACAATAGTTTTTGAATATTAAATTCACTGACCAATTTTGCAATTCCACTTTTTAAATCACGACTACTATTAGCAGTATCATTTTGATCGGTATTATTTTCTAAAACCTTCGAGTCTTCTGCATTCTTTCCGTTAATTTTATCGATTTCTTCTCGAACATGGTAATTAAGGATTTTTTCTTGCTCAATAATATTCTGTTCAAATGTATGTACATTACTATTTCTTAATTGTGTTGTAAAGAACAATCCGATAAGTTGCAATGAAATTATGTTAACTAATACATATACTATTACGAACTTAGTTCGGATTGATGAAAAGAATCTTTTCCTAAATTTCTTACCGAAAAAACTCATTACTCTTCACCTATAAAGTAACCTACACCACGACGTGTCATTATATATTCAGGTTGTGATGAATCATCTTCTACTTTTTCACGTAATCTTCTCACAGTTACATCGACTGTTCTCACATCACCAAAGTAATCATAACCCCATACTGTCTGCAATAGATTTTCACGTGTTAAAACTTGTCCGCGATGTTGAGCAAGATAATAGAATAAATCAAATTCTCTACGTGTTAAGTCTATTTCTTCACCATTTTTCTTAATAACATAAGCTTCTGGATAAATAACAATATCCTTAATCACAAGATCTCCACCATTTTTTTCTTCAATAACTTCTTCTTGTTGCTTAGTAACACGGCGTAAGTTTACCTTAACCCTCGCCATAAGCTCACGTGTTGAGAATGGTTTAGTTACATAATCATCAGCTCCAAATTCTAAACCTAAAACCTTATCTATTTCACTATTTTTTGCCGTTAGCATAATAATTGGAATATTTTTCTTAGCACGTACTTCTCTACACACTTCCATTCCATCTTTTTTAGGTAACATTAAATCTAGTAAAATTAAATCTGGATTATCATTAAAAGCAAGTTCTACCGCTTTTTCTCCATCATTAGCGACGATTACGTCGTAACCTTCTTTTTTCAAATTAAACTCTAATATATTAGCAATCGGTTCTTCATCATCGACTACTAGTATTTTATATTCTGCCATTTTCTTCCTCCTTAGATTTATACTAGGGAGTGACTCAAAAATCGTGATTTCGTAGAAATCGATTTTTTAGAGTCACCCCCGCAAAGTTTATTAGATATCTAAAAAGCTTTTATAAAGCGAATTTAGATATCAATAAACCACTGCGTCTATGAGTTCTCATATACACTCTGTTAAAATTTTGGACTTTTGGGTCAGCCCCTCTTCACTATATTTTTTATAAAAAAGTACTTTAAAGTACACTTTTATTTGTTTAAAATAGTTTATATAATGTATTCTTACACCACTGCAAGAATATATATAGTCAACTATATTATATCATTTTTTTCTATGAAGTTACAACTTTAAGCAAACGATTAACTCCCTATCAGTGTAGTGTTACAATTGATGTGAGATAAAATAAAAAAAAAGAAGAGTAAATCCTGTATAATGAAATTACGACAAATCAAAAAAAAGGAATTTACTCTTATGAAAACTATTAAGGAAGATTATTTAAAAAATATTAGAATAAAATTTTTTAGATAATACTCTTTCCCTTGAATTTAATCAAGTAAATAAATAATAAAATTAAAAATACCCTTTTAAAACCATAATTAAGGTTACTATATATGAATTTAATTTAATATAAGAAATAAGGTGTCTAACCCTTATATTATATCATATATAATAATTAATTTTTAGAAAATGTATTGTCTAGATTTACTTATTGATTACATATGGTTTTCATGATATTTTAGAGTTGTAAATATATTTACAGTTAGCTATTGTTGGATAATTATAATAAATTTTCCACAGTAAAAGCTGGTGATATTATTGATGGTAAAAAAGTTGAAAAGGTACAGTAATTTATGTTTGAATTTTTAAAAATAATTATTAGTTTATTAATTTGGATATTAGTTTTTTATTTATTTAAATTCTTTTCTAAAAGAAATTTGAAATTAGTGATTGTATTTAATCTATGTATATATGTTTATGGTGTATTATATTATTATTATAATACAAATTTAAAGTATATTTGGTTGGCGATACTTTTTTCAATAATTATGATAAAAAAATAAAAAATATAGATTTAGGAAACAAGCGAAGTGAGATATTGAGTAAGCCGCAAGGCTCACGCAAATATCCTACGTTAGGTTAGTTGCCTTTTGATTTTTTGTTTCAAAAAATCAAATAAATATATTGTATATATTATATAAGGCAATATAAAAAAGAAGAGTAAATTCTATATAATGAAATTACGACAAATCAAAAAAATTTACTCTTATGAAAACTATTATAAAGGCATAACGGTAAAGTTGAAAGAAGTCATAGAAATGATAATAAACACTTTTATAAATACTTATCTTTTTATTCTTATGATGACCTTATTAACCAAATGAAGAAATATCTATATCATTCTAATCGACTTCCTATACAGACTTTAGGGTGGCTAACTCCTGTTGAGAAAAGGAAAGATGTTGATCCAAAAATCCTAAATTTTAAAAAAGTGTATATGATAGCGCATAGACGCAGTGGTTTATTGATATCTAAATTCGCTTTATAAAAGCTTTTTAGATATCTAATAAACTGTGCGGGGGTGACTCGACAAAATCGATTTCTACGAAATCACGATTTTTGAGTCACTCCCTATCAGTTATGCGAAAAACACAAAATTTTATGACAAGCTACAACCCATGTTAAACAATTCCAATAATCTTACAATAAGAAAACTCCTCATCTGACAAAAACGTCAGACAAGGAACCTACTATAGTTCTTCTTTTTTCTTCGCAATATTGTTTAATATAGCCTTGATAAAAAACTCAAAATTAACATTATAAGGGTTTTTATTCAAGTTATCTATCACAGTATCACTTACTAATAGAGTATTCAGTTGATTCTCTAATTCTCCTATACGCTCTTCTGAAAAATTACTAAGAACGCCTATCTCTGCTAAACTGAAGTCTTTGTATTCTAACGATAAAAGGTCACCATCATTTTCTTTTTTCTCAAAAGAACTACCAAAAGATTTTTGGTATATATCTAAGAAACTCTTTATACCGTGCATTCCAGCTTCTTTTACAATAATTTCATCGCCCACATAGTAACCAATTGATAACAGCTCCGAAATTCTTGTAAATATATCATATTCAGAAACGACTCTCTTCACATCTCCTGTAAAAGTTGCTTTTTTAATAGCTGTTTTCTTTACATTTCTAAGATATTTTTTCATACGCGCAGTGTACAGTTCACCGTCTTTTTCCTTATCCATAAAAATATCTATACCTCCGATTAAATATATCGGAGCCGCATTAAAAACGATACTTTGCTGTACATCATACTCAATGGCAACACGTTGTGCGATACTTCCTCCCAACGAGTGACCTGTTAAAATAATATTGTCACCATATTTTTTCTTCATGCGTGTATAAAATTTGTAACACGGTGTCATATGTTCCGCTTAACCCAAACATACACCAACTACATCAGCATACATATCTTTTTGTCTATCAAAATAAAAATTTGTTCCTGTATAAGATAAAATATAATTCCCTTCATTAGTATTTTCAAACAGTGTACCACTACTTCCTGTTTTCGTATCATAAAAACTAGCTACATACTCTAACTCTTCCGGGAAACTACCTACCGTTTTTTGAAGGTTAACGTACTCTTGTATCATCCTTTTAGGAACTTCGATTTTGTCCATTGCCTCTATATGATACACAATAAACGATGCATAACTTGCCACTCCAAACAATCTATTCATTCCACTCAACCTCTTTATCTATTCTTATTTAGTATTTTATCATAAACAATATATTTTTTCTTATTTTTATGTTACAAATATTATTCTATAGGGTTATATTTTCAATTTTTTTAAGTTTTTTGAAGAATCAAATCATAATTGATTATGATTTTCAATTAGCTATTTAAAACAATATATTTTTCTGATATAATAATTATATAAATTGTAGTTAAAATCTTACAAACTGTATAATTAATACAAGTTGTGAATAATCTAAACTCTATTAGGAGGCTAATTATGAAAATTTTACTTGCTTATTCTAGTAAAACAAAAAATACAAAAAAAGTAGCTGAAGCTGTTTATGAGCAAATAAAAGACCAAGCCGAGGTAGATTTACTCGACATAAAAAAACAAAGAAAAAAAATAGAGAAAGAATATGATTTCTATATTCTAGGTGCATGGACAGATAAAACTAACGCAAATAAAAATATGCAGCGTTTTGTTGATCAACAGGAAATACATGGAAAAGACGTAGCACTATTTTTAACTTGTGGTGTTCCTCGTGAACATTATCATGCTGATGATTCAATAAACAATTATATTGCATTCATGGAAGAAAGAAACAACAAAATTCATGGAACATTCGTCTGCCAAGGTAAAGTGGATCCTAAAGTTATGATAGTTTTCAAAATTCTTACTTGGCATGATCCAAACTTTATTCATAAAGTTACACCGGATCTTGTTGACATGGTTAAAGAATCTAAAAAACATCCAAACTCGAAAGATTTAGAAGACGCACAAATTTGTTTTAAAAACTTATTAGAACATAAAACAACTCATGCAACTGTATAAACATTAACATGAAACAAAAGGGAACTGTCCCAAAAATCCTAAATTTTAATAAAGTGTATATGATAACTCATAGACGCAGTGGTTTATTGATATCTAAATTCACTTTATGAAAAAGTTTTCTAGATATCTAATAAACTTTGCGGGGGGTGACTCGACAAAATCGATTTCTACGAAATCACGATTTTTG
>ERZ772999.1562-NODE-1562-length-13344-cov-15.142825_pt1 | contig 13344 bp, 9 predicted proteins | sample MGYA00511467_ERZ772999 | MGnify/ENA primary metagenome ERZ772999 (study PRJEB29015, sample SAMEA2738064) | human oral metagenome | biome: human oral; feature: human-associated habitat; material: saliva | place: China | collected 2218 ...
GGCGAGGGCTACGACAGCCTTAACCTTGTGCATGGTGCTCCTTTGCTGGGCGCGGCTGAGGTTCAACCGCAGATAAAGGTTTTTTGATATGTTCCCATTCTACGAGCAACGGCGCACCTGACGCACGATAAAGCTAATAGTGAAGCACCCCCGCGAATTTGACGTTTTATGACGTTGTCGCTTATTCCGCCCAGAACCCTTCCGGAACCCGCGTGGCCTGCGGCTGCTTACTCTGATGCTTCTACCTTTGCCGCCTCCACATCGGCAGCAAAGGCGAGCGCACCGCGTCGGAACGCACCCGAGGTCAGTGCGTTGACGTGGTCGCGGCCGGGCAGGGAGATAAAACGGTTGAGCGGGTTGTTGCCGCGCACCATGTCGTAGAGTTCTGCCCCGTCGGCGGCGATGGTGTCCGCGTCACCGAGCACGACCGCAATGGGTGCGTGCGGATGCGCGCCCGGGTGACCCGCAGGTAGGTTCGGGGATCCGGCACGCAGGGCGGGCACGTCGAAGAACGGGCCGAAGGGAATCCGCACGAACTTCAGCAGCGCCTCGGGCTGAATGGGGGAGTTGTCAATAATCGAGGTGAAGGAGGCAATCGCCTCGTTGGTGGAGTCTGCCGCCGGGGTTTCACTATTCGCCGTGACACTGGTGCCCTCGTGCGCTTCGAGCATAGCGCGTAGGGTGATGAGGTGGTCGTGCAGGGGTAGACCGCCCAGGGTGAGGGATGCGACCGCCTCCGGGTGGGTGAGGGCGAGTTCCCAGCCGATGCGGGCGCCGAAGGAGAATCCGATAACGTGCGCGCGGGGCTCCAGTTCAACGCCGAGGTCGTTCTCGGTTGCGACGGTGCGCAGTAGCTGGGCGAGCAGGTTGGTGAACAGGTGCATGGGGGTCAGCGGCCGGCCTGCCGCATCGATAGGGGGTACCGAATCGAACGGAATTGTGTGGCTGCGCACGCTCGTGTTGTCGGGGAGCTTGCAGTCGATGGTGTGCATGGATTCGGGGTCTTTGAGGTATTCGTCTGAGTGGTAGGGCAGGTCAACGATTAGCACGGGGTATCCGGCGCGCAGGTATTGGCGGATCCAGCTGGTGCCCCCGTAGAGCTGTTCGCCGCGGGTGGCGAAGCCGTGAATCATGAGGGCGGGGACGCGGCTTTTGAGTTGCTGCGGCTGGTAGAGGGTGTACTCGAGGTCGGGCAGGGTAGTGCCGGGTACAACAGCATTGGGTACGGCAAAGGGCGCGGGAGAGAAATCTGCACTGGTCATATGTCTATCTTAGTGACCAGCGCAGGGTTTCTGTCCCGCGCCCTTTTCTATCCCGCGCCCTTGATGCGTTGGTGCGGTACGCGCTCAGCTGAGCTGCCGCTTAGTTCTTATGTGCCGCACCGGTTGAGTTATCGGTGCCCTGGTCGAAGAGCGCCTCCTGCTGAGAGTCAGCCGTCGCCTCAGATTCGGTAGCTTCCGCCTTGGTGTCGGCTTTCGCCTGCTTATGCAGCTGCTCCTTGTCGTTTTCGATGCGTTCCTTACCGTCGGCAATGAACGTGCGAATCATGGTGGTGTTGGTGTCCACCGCCTTCTGCACGCGAGCGGCAATGGAGGGGCCCTTCGGCTTGGGGAGCATGCCCTGGCCTGCCGCCTGCTGTTGCAGTTCGTGTCCGGCGGACATGAGGCGTTCGCGCTGTTCTTTCATCGCACGGGATGCGGTGGTACTGCGCGGCTGAACCTTCAGATGTCCGTGGTCGTCTTCGCCGGCGAGTACCTGGCGCATGAGCATGATTTCTGCGTCCAGGTGCGCGCCGAAGAGGAGCATATTGTTCATGATCCAGATGAACAGCAGCATCACGATCACACCACCAATGAGGCCGTAGGTGGCGTTGTACTTGCTGAAGTTGTTGGCGTAGAGGGTGAAGCCGAAACCGCCCAGGCCCATGCCGAAGAGGGCGAGCGCCGCACCGGGGGAGAGCTTCCACTGTTTGAAGCGGCGCACGTTCGGGGTGGCAGCGTACAGCAGGGTGATGAGCCCGATTGCCATGAACAGGATGAGGACCCAGCGGCCGTTCAGCCAGATGAGCTTGATGAGCTCCATATCTACGGTTTCGGGTACATACCGACCGACCAAATCGAGGACGGTTACGCCCAGCAGTAGCATGAGCATCATGAGTACCACGAGGATGATAATCACGGCGGTGACGAAGACGTTCAGCGGCTTGAGAATCCAGCCGGGGCGGCCTTCACGCACGTTGTAGACCGTGTTGAGAGCTCGGCCGAAGGATCCGGTGTACCCGGAGGCGGACCAGAGCGCACTGAGGATACCGGTCAACAGCACCAGGCCTGCGCCATGGTCGCCGGTAATCTGCTTGATGGGATCTTCCATAATGGCGTACATCTGGGCGGGCGCGTTGTCCTTGAGGAAGGCGAGGATGACGGCGGCGCTTTCCTCACCGTGACCGAATACGCCCAGCAGGGAGACGATCGCCAGCAGGGCGGGGAAGATAGACAGCACGGTGAAGTAGGTGAGTGCTGCCGCCATGTCGGTGCCGCCGTTTGCGCCGAATTTGTAGATGGCACGACGCAGGATGTAGAAGATGCTTCCCTTGGGGAAGTCGCGCAGTTTCACGCTTGCGTACTTGGGGGCCGCGGGCTTCTTCTTACGGGAGAAGAGTCCGCGTCGAGCTCCGGCGGGTACCTGGGTTGAGGAGGTGTCCGTGGAAGAGCCAGTGTGTGCAGCCAATGGGGCTCCTTGAATGAGTGGGGTGTACACAGTGGTGCGCCTATGAGCTTCAGCGTGTGGGCGCACAGAAGGGGCGAGGAGAACAATGAGCTGTCCTTCCCGCCCCTGCGGTGACATTACAGGGTTTTCTAACCCTCCCGCATTTTTCTGCGAGTGCAGATAGCTGACCTGTCGGTCAGTTAGAGAGGGTAACAGCCCCGAAAAGCCTCAAAAAGGCTCGTCAGCTAGGGTATAAAGCTACCTGCTGAGCCTAACTGAAAACTAGTTGTGAATACCCAGAACCTTAGCGGTGTGAGCCATCAGCTCATCAGCCAGATCCGGGTTGTCGTTGAGCTTCACGCCGTAACCGGGGATGAGCTCCTTCAGGCGGGGCTCCCAACCGGCAATCTTGGAGGGGAAGCACTTAGCCAGCAGGTTCAGCATAATCGGAGCCGCGGTGGAAGCACCGGGGGATGCACCCAGCAGAGCTGCGATGGAGCCGTCCGCTGCGGAGACAACCTCGGTACCGAACTGCAGGATGCCGCCCTTCTTCGGGTCCTTCTTCATGATCTGGACGCGCTGACCAGCCTCGATGAGCTCCCACTCGCCGCCGTCAGCCTCGGGGTAGTACTGGTGCAGGGTCTCCAAGCGAGCGTTCTTGTTCTGCAGCAGCTCGGTGAGCAGGTACTTGACCAGGGAGAAGTTATCAAGACCTGCACGGGTCATGGGGTAGAGATTGTGTAGGCGCAGGGATTTCGGCAGATCCAGTACGGAACCCTGCTTCAAGAAGTTCGTCTTGAAACCGGCGTAGGGGCCGAAGAGCAGGGCGCGCTTGCCGTCCACGTAGCGGGTATCCAGGTGGGGTACAGACATGGGAGGTGCACCCACCGAAGCCTGACCGTACACCTTAGCGTTGTGCTGGTTTGCGGTTGCCTCGTGGGTGTTGCACAGGAACAGACCGGAGACGGGGAAGCCGCCGTAGCCCTTACCCTCTTCAATACCGGACTTCTGCAGCAGATGCAGGGCGCCACCACCGGCGCCGAGGAACACGAACTTCGCGTTGATGCTCAGCGCCTCGTTCTTGTTGAGGCGGTTAGTAGCCTCAACCTGCCAGGAGCCGTTCGACTCGCGGTTCAGGTTGGTGACCTGGTAGCCGTAGCGAACCTCAACACCCTTGGTCTGTAGATAGGTGACCATCTGCTCGGTGAGGAAACCGAAGTTCACGTCGGTACCCTCGGGGGACCAGGTTGCAGCCATCGGCTCGTTACCCTTGCGGCCCTTGACGGTCAGCGGAGCCCACTCAGCGATCTTGTCGCGGTCGGTGGAGAACTGCATGCGCTCAAAGAGCTTCTCCTTACGGAAAGAGTCGTAGCGTGCAGCCAGGTACTTCGCGTGCTCCTCACCGAAGACCAGGGACATGTGGGGTACCGGGTTGATGAAGCTGGTGTCCGTCAGAATATTCTTCTCAACCAGGGATGCCCAGAACTGGCGGGAAACCTGGAACTGCTCGTTAATGTTCAGCGCCTTGGCGGCGGAGACAGTACCGTCGGGGCCAGCGGGGGCGTAGTTGAGCTCGCACAGCGCCGAGTGGCCGGTACCTGCGTTATTCCAGGGGTTGGAGGATTCCTGAGCAACCTTGTCGAGGCGTTCAAGCAGGATGATGTTCCAGCTCGGTTCGAGTTCCTTGAGGAATACACCGAGGGTGGCGCTCATAACGCCGCCGCCAACCAGGACGACGTCGGTTCGTTCGGTACGTGCTACCACTGAATTCTCCCTTAGGGTGAGGGTGCCCGTCCTTGGGCACAATGACTGTGGGGTACATCATCTAGCCTACTCCTTTTAGCGGGGGAGGCATAACTAGAATCAGTAAATAACAGGAGAGTGTTGCAGTTCACATGTTAGCTTCCCCGGAGGGCAAGAAGCCTCCAGAGCACTCCAAACACGCACAACGCAACATCACACCCGGAACTGTCTACAACTTACGCAGTTTTCCAAACAGCTCAATCGCATTCTGCTCCGTCTGATAACCCTGAACCTCACGGCTCACAGCCACCTTAGACGTCACATTCAACAACGGAACCGCCGGCATGAACTGACCCAACTGAGACACAACCTTCGCATACAACTCACGCTGCGAATCCACCGAAACAGCAGAATCCGCGGTACGAATCGCCTCCATCACCTCACTAAAACGAGGTGAAGGCGCCACCGCCACGGCAGTAGGCGACGGCGAAGGAGTCGCCGAAGGGCTCGGCGAAGCAGAAGCCGAAGCCTCCTCATCCGGAGACAACGGATCTGGCGAATAACTTGGCTGCGGGCTCGGAGTCGCAGAAATTTGAACGTTGGAATCCGCACTACGCGACGACGGAAAATCAGAATTCTTCTTCGTCAAACCCGTCGTCATATCCGTCGGCGCATTCGCAATCAACGAACGCACCTGATGCTCAGCAATCAACTGCGCCAACACAGGACCAAAGAATGCGTACGGGTCACGGTACATGCCGTAGAAACCAGCCAACGTAATACCGCGCTCAGAAGAAACCTCACGGCTCTTCTCCAAATACTCAGCCCACGGCAACGGCACCGGCTTAATATTCAGACCCACCTCAATCAGCGAAGCCACCATCTCCGAATACACCTTCTGCGGAGTATCCATCCACGGCAGAGACACATCGGCAGGGTAGTAACACTCAATCACCTGATTGTCGTACCCAGCAGTCGCCAACAGTGAGCGCGCCATATCCTGATTACGGTCCGTGTAATCCTTCGCATCATCAGCCTTAACGCGGAACGACGGCGAAATCAGCGTCTGCGCGTCCGAGGTGCCCTGCGGATAATACTGACGCAACGCACCGCGATCCACAGCATGCGAAATAGCGCGACGCACCGAAATATTCTTCAATACCGGATGCGCCGTATTTAAACCCAAATACACCAGCGAGAACGGGTCACGGCCCGGCGTCTGATAGCCATCACGCGCCAACTGTCCCAGATCAGAAGAATTCACCTGATCACACGCATCAATATGACCCTCCATCAGCGCAAAATAACGCTTATCCGACGACGTGAGGGTCGAAATCTGAATCTCATCCAGCTCAGGTGCCTGACCATCAAAATGGGTATTCTTTAGCAGACGCACCGTGCCAGCCTCGAATGACTCCACACGGAACGCACCCGTACCCACAGGGTTACCCGTCAGCTTCTGATCAGCCCCAAAAAGCGAAGGGTCAATAATGCCGAACGCCTGCTGCGTCAAAATACGTGGGAACGCCAGAGAAGGACGCGACAGGGTCACCACCACAGAGTTACCCTTCGCCACCACCGACGAAACCAACGGCAAGAAAGACTGCACCGTATGCGGTAGGGAAGCATGCTGCGCGGGCTTCTCATCGCCCGGATGCGCAGCATCAGAAGCGCTCGCAGAAGCAGAAGCACTCGCTGAAGCAGACGAAGTAGCCGCACCCGACGGAGACGCCTGAACAGGCGCAGGCTCCACCGCCGAAGGATCAATAGAACCCGGCTTCGGCACACCAAAACCCCACGCAAACAAAGGCTGAGCAGGCACCGCATGAGCAGCATTACTCTCACCCGTAGCCAACGCCTGCCACCTCTGGAAATTCTGCACAACAGCATCCGCAGACAACGCAGAACCGTTACTAAAATGCGCCTCACGCAACACAAACGTATGCACCAAACGGTCATCAGAAACCGTCCACTCAGTACACAACGAATCCTGAACCTCAGGATCACCCGTGTAATGATTCGCCACCAACAATGTCTGCAAAACCTGCACCGTCACCTGATACGTACTCGCTACAGGAAACAACGCCGGGTCCAAACCCAACGGCGCTGCACCCTGCGCAAAACGAAACACACGACGCACATCAGCAGACGACGCACTTGCCGAAGAACCAGCAGAAGATTGACCAGAATCAGCAGAAGACTGACCAGAACACGCAGAAAGCGCCAAACCAGCACTAAAAAACGCGCCAAAACGCAAAACGGCACGTCGACTCAAGCCACTCGAGCCAACAGTAGCTCGCAGCAGCGCATCAGAATTGTCAACAGCTGACGATGCATAAGGCTGATGCTGCACGGGAGGGTCCTCTCTTCCGTCGCGGATGCTTACCTCTCAGGATAACGGTTCAACACCCAGCCGGGCGAGACACACCCACCCCGGCAAGGCACATACAAGAGAACCCGCCGCCACGAAAACCGTGACGGCGGGCCCAATGTAAATGTGTACGTGCGCGAGGGGGGACTTGAACCCCCACGCCATAAGGCACAGGAACCTAAATCCTGCGTGTCTGCCAATTTCACCACTCGCGCGCAGTGTCACCCCACATCCAAAGATGTATGCGTCTGAGGTAACAAAGAATTAGTGTACACCAGGAACCAAGGTTCTCCAAGCCTTAAAAGAAGCCACCATAGGGCAAAAAGACCGCAAACACGTCGAACAACAGCCCCTCAAGAAGCAACAGAACGGCGATGCACAAACCCTAGAAAACATGCCCTACTTCGGGTCAATACCCAAATCACGACGCAACTTCGCCACATGACCCGTCGCACGCACATTGTACTGAGCCACAGAAATAACACCCTGCTCATCAATCACAAACGTCGAACGAATCAGGCCCTCATACACCTTGCCGTAATTCTTCTTCTCACCCCACGCACCATACGCCTCAGCCACCGCATGATCAGCATCAGACAGCAACGGGAACGTCAACGACTCCTTCTCCACAAAACGCGCAATAGCCGCCGGCGAATCCGGAGAAACACCCAACACCACGTAACCCAACGACTTCAACGACGCCAAATTATCGCGGAAATCGCACGCCTCCTTAGTGCAACCCGGAGTCGAAGCCTTCGGGTAAAAATACAAAATCACCTTGCTGCCCGCATAATCACTCAGACTGTGCTCCTTACCCGACGCATCAGCAAGGGTAAAAGCAGGTGCCGGGGTACCCGGCTCAAGACGAACGCTCATCAATAACTCCTCAAAACTTCAATAGAGATTCAGCAGGGGAGCGGCGGATGCGCCCCACACAGTACCAGGGGCGGACGCGCCCCATGCAATACACACAGTCTAGTGTCCCACACACCCCACCCAAACAATGTGTCCAGACTCACCCTAAATCAACTTGCGCACACCACAAAAAGTCGCGTATAGTATTTTTCTGTTGCAAGGGAAACCTTGAAAAATAAAACAAGCGCCTCTAGCTCAATTGGCAGAGCAATTGACTCTTAATCAATGGGTTCTGGGTTCGAGTCCCAGGGGGCGCACTTCACAGAAAATCCCGCTGATTCTTCGGAATCAGCGGGATTTTTGCGTTCCCTCTGAAAAAGATTTTGCTGGGCTTGAGGCATAGATATTCCCCTTGCTCTGGTGTTCGATGCTTGGAAGACGGTATTCGCCCTCGTTCCTACAGGGGACCCGTCCTCGCTTCGCTTCGGACACCCTGATGTCACTACGGGCGATACCGTCTTTCTTGCTTGGTTACCTGGTGCTGCGGCAGGGGATATATGCACCTCTGCGTGTATCGGTATTCGGGGTGCGCTGCGGTCCCGCCGGGGGTGCGGTAGATTCGCGGTGGTTTTGTGTGCGCCCCGTGCCTAGCGAACTGTGGCGGGGAGGGCTGTCGCGGTTTAGTGTGTTGCGTGGCAGACTCAATGCACGCGAAAGCCCGCCACCGTCATACAACAGCAGCGGGCAATCATTTCGAAAAGTCATAAGGCTACAGGACCGGCCAAATCCGCGTCACAAACTCGCGGAAATCCTCCACGTCCTTACCCTGCTCCAACAAGCCAACGCCAAAACGAGTGGCAACCTCAGCATTATCCTCAAAGGACAAATAAAATGAGCTGCCATTCACCGACTCAAGCGTCACCGCATCATCACCCACACGATACGCATGCAGAGCATTCGTATTATCAATCGTCGTCGCCGTACCCGCAGGCGTCAATGCCGGCAAAATCACCGGAGCAATAATCACCTCAGCAGGTGCATCCTGATACCCAACAATAAAATGCCCCTGATCAGGAGACTGATGCAACGCCAAATCAGGATTACGGTAAACCGCACGGCCCGTCGCATACACCAAATTGTATGCACCGTAATTAATAATCTGCTCGTCAAAAACCGGATGCAGAACCCGAATCAGTTCCTCACCCGTCAAAAACTCGCTACTCTCAACAGAGTTACGGGGGTCAATAACCTCTGCGTACTTACTTGCTTCGGCCAGCTCATCAGCGACCGGGATAATCGGTTCGGTCATAGCATCAGTCTACCGGGGCAAAGGATGAAGGTCACGAGTATTCGCACATATTACGCCCCATGACATCCAAAAAAGCGAGTTTTTCTCACCCGTTCAAAAACCAGCACCAGAATCCATGCACACGCGCAAGGTGTCCACATCATGAAAGAAGAAGGTTGACTTGGGGGTTTCCGTGCAAAAACCGCCACGGCACCCCATAGAGATTTGACTCACCCCCTCCCGGGGCTTCACCATAGAAGGGTGAAGACAGCAATGTTCCAGCGAATTCTAAACCTTGTCGACGTCGCCTAGGGCGAGTGGCAGGGTCTATTCACTGCGACTGAGCGCCCCTACCGCTACCACCAACAGCGAGGGGCATTTTTTATAGCTTGGTACCCCCGGGCATAGGATGCGTGAGAATCACACAAACCCCACGCAGAACATTGAGTACAACGAAGAACCATTAAGACACGAGGCATTTCCATGACTATGGGATTTTCCACTTCTGATGACGCGGCAAACACTCCCGCAGAACGCATGACCGGTTCTCAGGCAATCGTCCGCACCCTCGAAGACCTGGGTGTGACTGACGTATTCGGCCTGCCTGGTGGAGCTATTCTGCCGACCTATGACCCCCTCTACGACTCCAAGAAGGTCCGCCACATCCTGGTCCGCCACGAGCAGGGCGCAGGCCACGCGGCTCAGGGCTACGCAGTGTCCAGCGGCAAGACCGGCGTTTGCATCGCAACCTCCGGCCCCGGCGCAACCAACCTGCTGACCGCAATCGCAGACGCAAACATGGACTCCATCCCCCTGGTCGCAATCACCGGCCAGGTGTCCACTAAGCTGCTGGGCTCTGACGCATTCCAGGAAGCTGACATCGTCGGCATGGCAATGCCCATCTCCAAGCACTCCTTCATGATTACCGACCCGCAGGACATCCCCCGCGCGCTCGCAGCAGCATTCCACATCGCATCCACCGGTCGCCCCGGCCCCGTGCTCGTGGACGTCACCAAGGATGCACAGGTCGGCATGATGGAATACCGTGGCATTCCTGAGGACCTGGAGCTGCGCGGCTACACCCCCGTTACCCGCGGCCACTCCAAGCAGATCCACGAAGCAGCTAAGTTCATCACCGAATCCAAGCGCCCCGTCTTCTACGTCGGCGGTGGCCTGGTCCGCGCAGGTGCTTCCGAAGAGTTCCACAAGCTGGCTAAGCTCATCGGCGCACCCGTCGTCACCACCCTGAACGCTATCGGTGCATTCCCCGACTCTGACCCCCAGAACCTCGGCATGCCCGGCATGCACGGCACCGTCCCCGCCGTCGCCGCAATGCAGAAGTCTGACCTGCTGATTACCCTCGGCGCACGCTTCGACGACCGCGTCACCGGTAAGCTCGACTCCTTCGCACCCGAAGCTAAGGTCATCCATATTGACGTTGACCCGGCAGAAATCTCGAAGATCCGCTTCGCAGACGTGCCGATCGTCGGCGACCTCAAGTACGTACTGCCCGAGCTGACCGACCTGCTCTCCACCGAGTTCGCAGATCAGCTGCCGAACCTCACCGAATGGTGGAACGAGCTCAACGCAATCCGCAAGGACTACCCGCTCGGCTATGAGAAGCCCAACGACGGCCTCGGCTCGCCCGAATACGTCCTCGAGCGCATCAGTGCCCTCACCGGCCCCGACGCATACTACGTCACCGGCGTTGGACAGCACCAGATGTGGGGTGCACACTACATCCAGCAGGAAAACCCCCGCCACTTCGTCAGCTCTGCAGGCCTGGGCACCATGGGTTACGGTGTGCCCGCAGGCATGGGAGCAAAGGTCGCACACCCCGACTCCACCGTCTGGGTCATCGACGGTGACGGTTGCTTCCAGATGACCAACCAGGAACTGGTCACCTGCGCACAGAACAACATCCCCATCAAGGTTGCCATCATCAACAACTCCTCCCTCGGCATGGTGCGCCAGTGGCAGACCCTGTTCTACAACGAGCGCTACTCCAACACCGACCTGAAGGACGGTCACGGCACCGTACGCATTCCCGACTTCGTCAAGCTCGGCGAAGCATACGGCTGCGCAACCTTCCGCTGCGAACGCGACGAAGACGTGGACGCAACCATCAAGGCTGCCCTCGAAATCAACGACCGCCCCGTGGTCATTGACTTCACCGTCAGCCCCCACGCCCTCGTCTGGCCTATGGTCCCGGCAGGCGTATCTAATGACAAGATTTGGATTGCGAAGAACACTTCGCCCGAGTTCGATCGTGAGGGAGAGAACTAATGGCTCTGCACACTCTGTCCGTTCTGGTAGAAGACAAGCCGGGCGTTCTCACCCGCGTCTCCGGCCTGTTCTCTCGCCGTCTGTTCAACATCCTCTCCCTGGCTGTGGGCCCCACCGAAAACCCCGGTGTCTCCCGCATCACCGTAGTCACCGAAGGTGACGCACACACCATGGAGCAGATTACCAAGCAGCTGAACAAGCTCGTTCACGTGCTCAAGGTCGTTGAACTGCCCGCCGAATCCTCCACCCAGCGCGACCACATCCTGATTAAGGTCAAGGCAGACCCCGTAGTCCGCCTGCAGATCGTTCAGGCAGTCACCCTGTTCCGCGCATCCGTGATTGACGTTTCCCCCGAGTCCGTTGTCATCGAGGCAACCGGCTCCCAGGAAAAGCTCAACGCACTGCTGGAAGTACTGGAGCCCTTCGGCGTCCGCGAAATCGTTCGCGCAGGCACCATTGCCCTGACACGCGGCCCGCGCGCCATGAGTGAACGTATCTAACGCGAACGTATCTAGCGCGAACGTATCTAGCGCAACCCTCGCTACCCCTGTAGCAGCACTCCCGCCCGCATAACCGAAACACACGTATTCGCAGTGCGGGCGGGGGAGCGCCAGATGTGGCAACATGGGTACAGCAAACCCCGGTACCGAAAAATCCTGTACCCCCCCCCGACCATGCAGGGTACAAATACTTCCAGCCAAAATCTGAGAAGTACTCTCGTAAACCTGCACCCCAAAAGCTATCAAGTAGAATAGTCAATGTTGAGCCCAGCCTGGGCCGCATACCAAACTTACTGAGGAGAAGAAATGGCAGCAACCATTTTCTACAACGACGACGCAGACCTCTCCCTGATCCAGGGTCGCACCGTAGCAGTTATCGGCTACGGCTCCCAGGGCCACGCACACGCACTGAACCTGCGTGACTCCGGCGTGAAGGTCATCGTCGGTCTGTCCGAGGGCTCCAAGTCCCGCGCCAAGGCTGAGGCAGAAGGCCTGCGCGTCGCAACCGTTGCAGAAGCAGCAGCAGAAGCAGACGTCATCATGATCCTGACCCCGGACCAGGTCCAGGCAAAGGTCTACGCAGAGAGCATCGAGCCGAACCTCAAGCCCGGCAACGCACTGTTCTTCGCACACGGCTTCAACATCCGCTTCGGCTACATCACCGCACCCGAGGGTGTCGACGTGGCAATGGTCGCCCCCAAGGGCCCCGGCCACACCGTCCGTCGCGAATACGAAGCAGGCCGTGGTGTTCCCGCCCTGGTTGCAGTTGAGAAGGACGCATCCGGCGAAGCACTCGCACTGGCACTGTCCTACGCAAAGGGCCTCGGCGCAACCCGCGCAGGCGTCATCAAGACCACCTTCACCGAAGAGACCGAATCCGACCTGTTCGGTGAGCAGGCAGTCCTCTGCGGCTCCACCTCCCAGCTCGTCCAGTACGGCTTCGAGGTTCTGACCGAAGCAGGCTACCAGCCCGAAATCGCATACTTCGAGGTTCTGCACGAGCTCAAGCTCATCGTTGACCTGATGATTGAGGGCGGCATCGCTAAGCAGCGTTGGTCCATCTCCGACACCGCAGAGTACGGCGACTACGTCTCCGGCCCCCGCGTGATCTCCCCCGAGGTCAAGGAAAACATGAAGGCTGTCCTGGCAGACATCCAGAACGGCAATTTCGCAAAGCGCTTCATGGAAGACCAGGCTGCAGGCGGCCCCGAGTTCAAGGAACTGCGCGCAAAGGGCGAGGCGCACCCCATCGAGGCAACCGGCCGCAAGCTGCGCGAGCTGTTCTCCTGGAACTCCGCTGACGACGACTACACTGAAGGTTCCGTCGCTCGCTAAACGGTAGCTCAGCAATAGCTTTCTAAGAGTCCGGTGTTCCACCCACACCCCGCTATAGGGGAGGGGTGGAACGCCGGATTCTTGCTGTTTCAAGCTGAACAGCACCCCCATTAGATATGTGATGCAGTTCATGCTCATTCGAGTTGTGGGTAGTCATAAAATGCCGTATAGTATTTACTTGTCGCAGGGGAAACCCTGAGAAACAAATAAGCGCCTCTAGCTCAATTGGCAGAGCAATTGACTCTTAATCAATGGGTTCT